>Ga0193744_1000104_pt1 | contig 30805 bp, 23 predicted proteins | sample L1a1metaG_FD_143056 | JGI IMG/M metagenome (GOLD analysis project Ga0193744, IMG submission 143056) | Soil microbial communities from a riparian zone of the East river system, Colorado, United States - L1a1 | ecosystem: Environmental > Terrestrial > Soil > Riparian zone | place: USA: East River...
TTACCCTATGAACTCTTAGCAAGTATATCATCAGAAATAATTAACAATGTGAAAGGAATAAATAGAGTTGTTTATGATATCAGTACGAAACCCCCTGCTACGATTGAATGGGAATAAATTCAAGAGCTTATTGACTATTATTATTCTATTTAGTCTTCTTATTGCCTGTTCTACTTCCAAATCAGCTATTAATAGTAAATCTAAAACAGATAAGGTAGAAAGCAATAAGGACGAGACAATAGTTTATAATCCGGTTACAAAGAAATATGAAAAAGTAGCTCCTAAAGCAAAGGAAGAAAAGCTCACAGAGAAAAAATCACCTGTTGATAGTGTTAAAACACATATAAAGAAAGAAACACCTATCCTAAAAAAACCGAAAGTTGAAACTCCTGTTATGCCTGTTAATCTTAGAGCCTCAGTTCATAAGAAAGAATATAACGTGGTATATCTATTACCATTTATGACGCAGGGTGGAGGAAGCAATTTTGAGAATAAAAATAATTCAGCCTGGGCCATTGACTTTTATTCAGGAGCAAAACTTGCATTAGAGGAATTAGTACTGGCAGATGTGTCTGTGAATGTACATGTTATTGATAGTGATATTACCGATGAAGAAATAATAAAACAACTTAAAAGGCCCGAATTACAAAAAGCAGATCTGATAATTGGCCCTTATAAGAGTAGCCAGGCAAGGTTAGTTTCGGACTTTGTCAAAGACAAGAATATTACTGTGGTAAGTCCTTATACTGCTTCTTCTAAAGCTTCCAGTGAAAATGCCAATTACATCCAGGTAAACCCTTCTATATTAGAGCATTATATTGCAATATGTAAACACCTGCATGATCATTATAATCCAGCTCAGATCTATATTCTCAGTAAAAATGCAGAAGCAGATAAAAACAGGGCCAATCAATTAAAACAGTATTATGGGGATATTTCAGGTACCGGTATTAAAACCCAATTGAAAGAAATTGTGCTTCCTGATTACTTTAATTTAACTGGTAAATTCCCTTTAGATTCTATAATTCAATTAAATGATCCTACTGTATTTGTTGTACCCTCATCAGATGAGAATTTTGTTCAGGATGTTTTAAGAAAATTAGATAGAGACAGAGGAGGTAAAAATGTCGTAGTAATAGGAATGCCCCAATGGCAAAATTTTGAAAGATTATACGATTATTTTAATAACCTGAATGTCACCATTAGTAGTCATGTTCTCATTGACCCTCATAATCAGGCAGTATTAGCTTTTAAGCAAAAGTATTTTGAAAGCACCTACAGATTTCCAAGTATGGATAGTTTTTCAGGGTATGATATAAGTAAATTCTTTATTAGTGAATTAATAGAAAATGGTACTTTCTTCCAGGGAACACTTGATAATGTACCCTATACTGGCTTAATTACCAATTTCAGGCTTAAAGCAAATATTTCGGAAAGCCAGGGACATAAAATAATAGATTTCTTTGAGAATAAAGGGATAAATATATTGGAATTTAAAGGGTTAAACTTTAATCTTTACGAGCCTAAATAAAGGATATGTTTGTATCAGAAAACCCGGTAACTAATGAAATACTTAGAGAATATCCCTTAGATACCCAGCTTGATAATAAACTAAACCTGGCACATGACAATTATCTGAAATTCAGAAACTTGAGCTTACAGGATCGATTAAAATTAATTAAGCTCCTTGCAGCAGAACTCAAAATAAATAAAGAAAAACTAAGTAGCTTAATTACAATCGAAATGGGTAAGCCCATTATTCAATCAAGGGCTGAAATAGACAAATCAATTTCATTATGTAATTATTATGTTCAGCATGCAGAAAATCAACTATCACCGATTGAAATAAAGGAAAATGATTTAAATGCTAGAGTCTTTTACCAACCATTAGGAGTTATATTAGGTATCATGCCATGGAATTTTCCAGTTTGGCAAACTTTAAGATTTTGTATTCCGGCTATAATAGTAGGAAATGTAGTAATTCTTAAACCTGCATCTAATGTTCCCCAATGCAGTCTTTTATTACAAGATATATTTATAAAAGTCTTTTCATCATTAAAAGTATTTCAGTTACTATTTATAGCTACTGATCAGGTATCCTGCATAATTAAAGATCCCCTTATAGCTGGAGTTTCTATCACCGGAAGTGCAAAAGCAGGGTCTTCGGTTGCCTCATTGGCTGGTGAGAATATTAAAAAATCAGTATTAGAACTTGGGGGCTCAGATCCCTTTGTTGTTTGTAAAGATGCAGACCTGAAAAAAGCAGCACAGCTTGCCATTAAGTCAAGAATGAACAATAGCGGTCAAACCTGTATTGCAGCTAAAAGAATATTAGTTGATCATGAAGTATATGAAGAATTCACTAAGTTGCTTAAAGCTAAGATGGAAATCTTGGTTTTGGGAGATCCTATACATGAAACTACTCATATTGGTCCATTGGCAAGGAAAGATTTAAGAGGTAATCTTGAGAAACAAATGGAGGAATCTATTAAATTAGGTGCTAATTCAATCATTAAAGGGGGAACCAAATCCGGAAAAGGAAATTACTTTAGTCCTTGTCTGATTGATAATATTTCTAAAGAAATGCCTCTCTATAAAGAAGAAATTTTCGGTCCTATTGGGGTAGTTATACCATTTAATACCATTGAAGAGGCGGTGGTGATCAGTAATGATACAGAGTATGGTTTAGGTGCTGCTATTTGGACGAACGATAAAGATATTTCAGAATATTATTCATCTCAGGTGGATGCCGGATATGTAGCCATAAATAACTTAGTCAGTTCAGATCCACGGATGCCATTTGGTGGTATTAAAAAATCGGGATATGGCCGAGAACTAGGCGCAGAAGGCTTAAAAGAATTTACCAATATAAAAACTGTAAATTATCACTAATACTATAAAAACAAGAGAGCAAAAAGTATTACAGGTTGTTAATAACAGGCAACTTGATATATGTGTAGTTCTCGAAAATGTAAATGACGATCATAATATAGGGGCAGTTATGAGAAGTTGTGATTCAATCGGCATTCAGGAACTTTATGTTTTAAATAGTTTACCGGACAATAAAAAGAAATTTATTAAAGTAGGAAAGCGTACCTCTGCAGGAACCCGCAAATGGCTAAGTGTGCATTATTATACTGATGTCGATTCCTGTTTTGAGTATATCAAATCTAAATATGATATTGTAGCAGGAACTGTCCTAGGGGAGTCTTCAATAGATCTATTTGAAATGGATCTTACCAAAAGTTATGCATTTGTTTTTGGTAATGAGAAGATAGGGATTTCAGAAATGTGCAGAAAGCATATAGATACCAACTTTATTATTCCTCAAATGGGTATGGCACAGAGCCTTAATATTTCAGTAGCATGTGCAATTACTTTATATGAATGTTATCGACAAAGATTAGGGGCAGGTTGTTATAATTCCAACAAAACATTTACTCCTGAAAAAGAAGTTTTATTAGAGCATTATATGCAAAGATCTAAGGTAAAACCAATCCGGTATATTGATTATAAGTTGTTTCCGGAGGATGTAAAACCTGTAGATAAAAACTAATATACTATACTATCATTTATGGACTTACCAACTTAGAATCTATCTGAGGATTTATTATTGTTTTTTTTTGTTAAGCTTAAATGTTCTTAGCCTAGAATAGTTATTTTTGCCTCACATGCGTCTTGAGAAAATTGAATTAAAAGGATTTAAGAGTTTTGCCAATGAAACCGTTATTCATTTCCATGAAGACGTAACAGGGGTAGTAGGTCCCAATGGAAGTGGTAAGTCTAATATCGTAGACGCATTCAGATGGGTACTAGGCGAGCAAAAGTCCAAAGACCTGAGGTTAGACAAAATGGCAAGCGTTATTTTCAATGGTTCATCTAAGAAAAAAGAAAGTGGTATAGCACAGGTAAGCCTTACTTTTGAAAACACTAAAAATATACTCCCAACAGAATATAACACGGTAACCATCAGTAGAATTTTATACCGGTCAGGTGAATCGGAATACCGTATTAATGACGTTCCCTGTAGATTAAAAGACTTAACAAGCCTTTTACTGGACACTGGAATGGGATCGGACAGTTATGCCATTATAGCATTGAATATGGTGGATGATCTGCTAAATGATAAAGATAATTCCCGGCAAAAAATGCTGTTTCAGGCAGCAGGTATAACTAAATATAAAATAAGAAAAGAAGAAACACTCAGAAAGCTTAAGTCAACAGAAGAAGACCTCGAGAGGGTAAAAGACCTGGTATTTGAAATAGAAAGTAATCTAAAATCATTAGAAAAGCAAGCAAAAAGGGCAGAAAAGTATTTTGAACTTAAGAATAGTTATAAAGACAGCAGTTTACGCCTTGCAATACTTAAAGTATCCCAGACTAAAGAATCCTATAAAACACTAAATTCTCAAATAGAAAAAGAAGAAGCAAAATATAAAGAGCACGATGAAAGACTGAGAAAAGTAGAGGTCAAGTTGGAACAATTAAAGAAAGCAAACCTCGATAACGAGAAACTCCTTTCTGAAAAGCAAAAAAATGTAAATGATATTATTTACCAGACCAGGACAAAAGAAAATGAAAAGAATATTTTAAAAGAACGATTAAATTTCCTTTCATTAAATGCAAATACCCTTTCAGAAACACTTTCCAATATTGAGTATAAATTCCAACAAACCCAAAAGGAAGTTTTATACTATCAGGAAGAATCTATAAAAGAGAAACAGATAGAAGACCATACAGCCCAAAAACTTATGGGATATGAAGAAAATTTAAAACAAATCAGATCCACGCACACGAACCTGAAATCATCCCTTGAAGAAATACTCAGCAAGATTCAATTGGTAGATAAAGAATTATTCGAACTGGAGAAGCAAATTGCCATTAACCAGAACCAAATCGAATCAATTCAAAAAGAAACAGAAAGAAATAAACAATCTATAGCTGACAGAGAAGCAGAAATGACCTCATCAGTACAGAAATTGCAGATGCTCAAATCAAATCTGGCTCAAAAACAAAAGCTGATAGATGAAATAGAAAATGCACACACCAGAAATAGAGAAACCCAGGATCAGCTGCAACTAGATATCGAAACAAAAACTAAAGAACTGGCAGATATCAATAGAACACTGGATGCCAAAAGAAATGAATACAAACTTACTCAGAGCTTAATTGAAAACCTGGAAGGTTTCCCTGAATCTATTAAGTTTTTATCCGCTAATAAAGAATGGGGAAAAGATATTCCCCTCTTATCAGACATCATTTATTGTAAAGAAGAATACCGAGTTGTTTTGGAGAATTATCTGGAACCTTATTTAAATTATTATGTAGTGGATACTATTAATGAAGCTTTAAAAGCAGTCCATTTATTACAAAACTCACAGAAGGGGAAAGCCAATTTTATACTTTTAGAATCCATACCGAAACCGAAAGCCAATAAACATTATCCTAAGGATTATATACCAGCTTATGATTGTATAGAAGCAGAAGATAAATACCACAAAGTATTTCAGTATCTCTTACATAATGTATTTATTGGACAAAATGATATAACTGAAGAAATGCTGGATGATGAGCAGGTGACTTATTTATCTGCTAATGGGACATACATAAGGAGAAAATATACCCTAAGTGGAGGTTCAGTCGGTTTATTTGAAGGGAAAAAGATAGGTAGAAAAAAGAACCTGGAAATCCTTGAAAAAGAAATAGCACAAAAAGAGCGACAGGGTGACAGCCTCATTGAAAAAATTAAAAACTTAAGAGAAAAGCTAGACAGCATAAAAAAGGAAGATCTACAGCAAAAGATATATGTTGAAAGAGAAGATCTCAATAAATTAAACCAGGAAAAAGTAAGCCTTGAAATAAAAGTAGAAAACCTGAATGCTTATAAAAAAGAGGTCACTGATAAAATTGAAAATGCTGATTTAATAATAGTCCAAACGGAAAATAGTATAAAGGAATTTAAAACGCAACTAACTATTAAGACAAAAGAAGCAACTCTTTATAAACAAGAAGTAAATACCAAAGACTCTTCATTTAAATCAGTTGCAGATGAAATGAATGATGCAAGCAGGTTATATAATGAAAGTAATATTGAGTTTATTAAACAGCAAAACAAAGTAGTTGCCATAAAACGGGAACTGTCATTCAGAGAAACGCAATTCCAGGATCTAAAATTTCAAATAGAGAAAATAAATAAGCAGCAAAAACTTGAAACCGAGGAAATTCAGATTGCTGAAAAGGATATATTAAACATCGATTCTAAGCTATTGAGTCTGTATGAAGAGAAAAAACTAAAAGAGCAAAACCTCACAGAAGTAGAAAAAAGCTTTTTTGAATCGAGAGGAACATTAAATGAACTGGAAGACTCATTAAGAAATATCCAAAGGGATCGCCAAAACACCCAAATTCTCATAAATACCCTTAAAGATCAATACAATGATATTAAATTTAAACTCGCAGCAATAGGGGAGCGCCTTCAGATAGAATTTAAAATTGGGATTAATGAAATTATCAATAGAGATCCTGAAGATGGTGACAATATAGAAGAATTAGAAACTTCAGTTGATAAGATCAGACTTAAACTGGAGACTTTTGGTGAAGTAAATCCATTAGCTGTAGAAGCTTATAATGAAATCAAAGAAAGATATGACCTTATCAAGCAGCAGGAAAAAGATATTCTGGATGCCAAAGTATCTTTAATGAAAACCATCACAGAAATTGAAGAAACAGCAACAAGACAATATCTAGAATCTTTTGAAAAGGTAAGAGCCAATTTTATTGAGGTATTTAGAAGCCTGTTTACCTCCGATGATACATGCGATCTACTCCTAGCCAATCCGGAGAATCCCCTTGAATCAGAAATTAATATTATCGCAAAACCAAAAGGCAAAAGACCATTAAGCATTAATCAGTTATCAGGAGGGGAGAAGACCCTAACTGCTATCGCCTTACTATTTGCATTATACCTCTTAAAACCTGCACCATTCTGTATTTTTGATGAGGTTGATGCCCCATTGGATGATACCAATATTGAGAAATTCAACAGGATCATCAAGAAATTTTCTAAGGATTCCCAATTCATAATAGTAACTCATAACAAGGCCACTATGGCATCAGTAGATGTTATTTATGGTGTTTATATGCCAGAGCAAGGTATTTCAGCTGTAAGCGCTGTCGATTTCAGAGCCTTAGAGCATTCTATGGTTTTAAGTTCTTCATAATTTAAAGCTTCTTTATTCTAATTCCTGAGCTTTCTTTTTAAGCCACTCCAAACCAACGATTCCTTTTGTTTCTGAAATTTCACTAAGAAATTTGTCGATATCCTTTTTTGCTCCAGGAAGTATTTTAGTTAGCTTTTTAACAAATTTGATAAAATTAAGGTAATTTCTACTCCTTTGAGCAGCAATTTTATTATTACGCTGAAGGTATACACGAAAACTTTCAGTCAAAGAATATAAAGGCTCAATTTCATCTAATTCATAATATGTTTGGATCAGGAAAGCTTTTGAATTTAAATTATAAGTTAAATCTTCATATTCCACTTGGTGTAAATACTTAATTACTTTTCCATACTCTTTTTTGTAAAAATAAAGTTGAGCCATATTAAATGAAACTGCATTTTCTCTTAACTCCTCAGGTAATTTATCTTTATAATCTTTAATAAATCTTTCAGTCCAATCGTATTCTCCTAACCTTAAAGAAGCAAGAATAATGTTTTTAAAATGCCAGGGGCCATGTTCTTCATCTTCAAATTCAATTATATCTTTTGTTAACAATACTTTATACGTTTCAAAATATTCTTTGAGAAATTCAACTGCTCCAAAATTACTTTTGCGAATGCAATAATTAAGTGCATACGTATAAATTTCATAGGCTTCATCCCTTTGGAAATATTTGGAATTAGCATCCAGTAAATTTTTCAATTTAAAATAATGTTCTTCATTGTCCCCATCAGTTTGAGTAAGAAAAATTTGATAATAAACACTAATTGATGGCACATCTAAATAATTATAATTCGCTAAATGATTTACTATTTCATCAATAAAAAGTAATTTATATTCATGAGAGACCTGGTATTGCCTGCTTAACACTGAACAATAATATTTCAATTTTTCAGCCAAATAAAAACGGTCCAAATTATTTACTATACTTTCGAAATTTGTTTTAGAAATCCTTTTTTCCTGATGAGTAAGAATATCATAGTAGTTTTTCTCAATCTGGTATTCATAAAAGTAATGGGTTGCTGGTAAATACATTTGTCTTTCAGATAACAATCGGGCAGCTTTCATTGCCGTATTGTATAGTTTAGACATTCTTTTTCTCGCTACTGCTTCTATTAAATGCGTTGCCTGTCTTATTGGATTCTCTTCATAAATCTGTTGTGCTAAAAAGCCTTCAATAATTTTCAGTAAATCTGAACATAACTTTCTAAACCTTACATCATCATATTCCTCTTTCCCAAATATTTTTTTCCAAATCTTTTCTTTTGGTATGGTCTCTGCCTTTTGCTCTACCAATTGAAAAAATATTTCAAATAACTGGCTAAGTGACTCACTATTATTGAAATAGGGTGAATTAATGTATTTACGACAACGTACAATTTCTGACCTTTCCAGGTAGCTTAAAATGTTAAATAATTTATTATTTTGCATAAGTTAAATTAAAAGTTGTATATTTATCCTAGTTTTTATTTATACAAGAAAACTAAATCTTCGAACCCCCCAGAAACCCTGTTGAGATATTATACGTAAGATAGTTAAAATTGGTGATTAAAGTTCACAATTTTATTATTGACATTATAAAAGAAAATGCTTATTTTTGCTTTAGGTTTATGGTTTTATAGATTATATATAAAAATCATATATTTGAATAAAATAATCACATTGAATTAAATCTGTTCTTGGAACGACATTAGGAACCCCGTAAGTTTGTAGTGTGAAAAGATTCCAAAGACTTTAAACGACCCTAAACATGAATGTATCTTTTACTAAAATGCTTCGGATCATCAGCCGGCAAATTGTTTTGCTGCTTTTACCCCTGTGTTTATTTGCCCAGCCAAACAAACCATTCGATTCATACAATGTAATTACAGGCACTACTTTCCATAAAGATTATACAACCGCAGGAACCACAGTTATTATACAAGCCCCTCAACACGCTCAATCATACAGTTTAAGCAATTCAGGTTCTAATTATACTTTTAACTATACCCCAAATTCAACTTATTTAGGAAAAGATTATGTAGTCATCGAATATTATCCTGTTTACCCGGGTGTACCTTCGTATCTAAGTCTCGAATTAGTGGTAACAAAATCAGTTGTAACTACCAAAACAGACTATATAACAATAAATAAAAATCAAAGTGCAAATATAGCAGTTTTAGATAATGATGAAACTACTTCACCGGGCTTAACTTTATCTGCAAATTTTCCATATGTTATGCATGGAATAGCGACACCAATCAACGGTAATCATGTTTCTTTTTTACCTGATTATAACTTTACAGGTGTTGCTAATGTAAATTATATTGCCTGTGATGCAATGAATACTTGTAAAATGGGTTCCGTAGTTATTAAAGTAATTGATTCTTCCATGCCTGTTTATGATACTTTAAGGTATTCAGTAAAAAAATCAGGTAATATAGATATCCAACTAGGTTTAGGAGGTTATACTGCAATAGTACAATATCCTACGCAAGGGGGTCTTAATGATATATCATTAGATTTAGTAAAATATACACCAAATAGCCCTTATGTAGGTACAGATTTATTTACTTATTCTAACATAATAAATGGTGTTACGCATTACAAGACCGTTATTGTTTATGTTTTCAATACCACAAATAGCAATAAGTACGCTATTGATGATTATGCTGCAACGCCTAAAAATAAGCCGGTAACATTAAATTTATTAGCTAATGATATAGGAACATATACCATTTTATATCCAAATTTAATGACTAGTCCTAATGGTACTATTCAATATTTAGGAAGTGGAAATGTAAAATTTACTCCAAATAATAATTTTACCGGTACAGCTAGTTTTAAATATAAAGTAGGCTTCCCGGGTTATGCTCCAATAGAAACAGGAAACGTGACTATAGATGTTTCAGATCAGATACCGGTATCGAATACATTTAACCTGGTGACGCTTAAAGCGAAACCTTTAGTTATTAAATATGCCGTACCATTTTCTAACTGGACATTTGCATTAGATGATCCGGCAGATAATGGAAATGTTGATATTCATTCTGGGCAACAAAGTATTACACTTGAAAACCAACAGGTTTCAGGCTATAATATGGTAGTTTATACTCCTAATGCCAGTTTTGTAAACAATACAGACGAATTCAGTTTAAATTACTGTACACCTACAGGAGTTTGTAGTATTATTAAAATCAGAGTATTCGTACAACCAAACCCCGATCCCAATGCAGACTATTGTGAAGATGATTGTGTTTGGGCAGGAGATACAGACGGAGATGGTATAGTAGGTGTTAAAGATATTTTACCGGTAGCTATGTGTATGGGTGTTCCGGGTGAGGAAAGACCAAATGCAAATATTGACTGGAGTGCTCAATTTGGAGAAAACTGGGCTAATCCTTATGAAAATACACCGGTTGATCTAAAGCACATTGATACAGATGGTGATGGCTTGATCACAGTAAATGATACCATTGCTGTAAGTGAATCTTATGGATTGGTTCACCAGATACCCAATAATAATGCTTTAAAATTAGGTGATAAGAGTTTAATATTTGTACCAAGAGACACAGCTATAACTCCTGGAGATGATGCAATTATTGATATTTATTTTGGAACCCAACCTAAGCCGGTTTATGATGCTCATGGACTTACATTCAAATTTAACTATATTATCAATCCATTAATTACCCCAGATAAATTACATGTACTATTTGATAATGATAATTGGATGGTAAAAGATGCCTCTTCTTTATCAATGAGTAGAATTCCTGAGAATGGAACACTACAAGTAGCATATGGAAGAACCGGAAATAATCCAATAACAGGATTTGGAAAATTAGGTATTGTAATTGTGGAAGATTTGGAAGGTACCAAATCTGATGATAAAGGTTATATAACATTTAAAGTAGAAGATATCAGCTACCTGAATGATAATGGTGAGTATATTAATCTGCCATCACAGGATATCAGGATTAAACTGGGTAAAGTTAAGCCAAACAATAATCCGGTAGAAGATAAAGATATTGTAGTATATCCAAATCCTTCCAGTCAAAATATTAATGTAGCTTCTACTAATGGAGTACAAGTAATCAAATCAAAAATAATTTCTCTAACAGGAATGACCCTGGATACAAGTGTTAAATCAAATATTGATATTAGCACTTTAACTCCTGGATATTATTTCTTACAGTTAGAAACCAATAAAGGCGTCCTTACAAAGAAATTTGAAAAGACCCACTAATGAAGTTTTAATTCCCTTTTTTGTATTTTAACCTAATTATAATCTCAAACCAAGCACTACGAATATCTGTAGTGCTTTTTTTTATTTCTATTATTCTGTAAAGATTCCAGCTAATAATAATAGATCTATCAATCAAAAAAATAGCCTCCCAAAATTGGAAGGCTATTTTTATTAATTGTTCTTATTCTTCTCCAAGAAACGAATATCTGTAATCAACCGGAGGATTAAAATTCTCTTTAATTGTCCTGGGGCTTATCCATCTTAGTAGATTTAAAATTGAACCAGCTTTATCATTTGTACCGGATGCTCTGCCACCACCGAAAGGTTGTTGTCCCACAACAGCTCCTGTTGGCTTATCATTTATATAGAAATTACCGGCGGCATGTCTTAGTTTATTGGATGCCAATACTACAGCACTTCTTTCAAGGGCAAATACAGCCCCTGTAAGAGCGTAACCGGAGGTTTCATTAACAATGTCTAATGTTTTTTCATAATCATTATCAGCATATACATATATGCTCAGAACAGGACCAAATAACTCATCACACATGGTTTTGTACTTAGGGTTAGTCGTTACAATAACTGTGGGTTCAATAAAGTAACCCTTAGTCTTATCAAAATTACCACCAGCAATAATTTCACAAGCCGGATCCTTTTTAGCTTCTGTTATATAAGCTGATATTTTATCGAATGCTTTTTCATCGATAACTGCATTTATGAAGTTCCTAAAATCTTCAGGATTACCCATTTTGAAAGTAACTAAATCAGTAAGCATTTGCTTTTTTACTTCAGGCCATATACTATTTGCTATATAAGCTCGGCTTGCTGCAGAACATTTTTGTCCCTGGTATTCAAATGCTCCCCTTACTAGTCCAATAGCTACTTCATGTGGATTTGCTGAACCATGAGCAATGACAAAATCTTTTCCACCTGTCTCACCCACAATTCTCGGATAAGATTTATATTTTCTGATATTCTTACCTATTGTCTCCCATACGTTTTGAAAAACTTCAGTACTCCCTGTGAAATGTAATCCGGCAAAATCAGCATGATTAAATACAACTTCTCCTATTGTTTTACCATCTACATATACAAGATTTATTACGCCATCCGGTAAGCCTGCAGCTTCGAGAATTTCCATGATCACCATCGCAGATAATACTTGTGTATTAGCAGGTTTCCAAACTACCACATTTCCCAACATCGCCGGTGCTGAAGGTAAATTTCCAGCAATAGAGGTAAAATTAAAAGGCGTTAATGCGAATATAAAACCTTCAAGTGGCCTGTGCTCCAATTGATTCCATATGCCGTGTGCGCTTTCAGGTTGTTGTTTATAGATCTCTTGCATATATTGCACATTAAAGCGGAAGAAATCTGCTAATTCAGCTACAGCATCAATTTCAGACTGATATACATTTTTTGACTGACACAACATAGTAGCTGCATTCATTCTGGCCCTGTAAGGCCCGGATAAAAGGTCAGCTGCTTTTAAAAAGATTGCTGCTCTTTGTTCCCAGGGCATATCCTCCCAAGAATGCTTAGCTTTTAATGCAGCATCAATTGCCATTTTTATATGCGATTCATCACCCTTATTGAAATAGCCTAGGGTATGACCGATCTCATGTGGTGGCTTTACAGCTACTTTTGTTTCTGAAGTCACTTTTTTTCCACCAATAAACATCGGAATATCGATGGACTTAGATTTAAATTCAGCTAAAGCTTTCTTAAGCTCCAATTTTTCTTTCGATCCGGCTCCGTATGATAAAACGACTTCATTATATGCTTTTGGTACTTGAACTATTGAATTAGGCATGTTGGTTTTATTTATAGAATATTTTAAAGAATTATCTCCTTAGGAATAAAAGGGGACGCGTCTCCTCCACCCAATATTATTTCACGAACTATGCTGGAACTTATATGTGAATTTTCTGGCTGACTTATAAAAAACACAGTTTCCAATCCATCTCCCACTATATGATTTATCTGCGAAATCGTTTTTTCATAATCAAAATCACTTCCATTTCTTAGTCCTCTTAATATATATTTAGCTCCTACATTATCACAAAATTGTGCAGTAAGATTTTCAAATGATTCAATTTCAATACTGGGGTATTTATCAAAAACCGCATGAAGCCATTTTTTTCTTTTCTCCAATTCAAAAAGGTACTTTTTTTGAGTGTTAATTCCAATGGCAATAATAATTTTGTCGAAAAGTGGCAATGCTCTTTTAACCAGATCATAATGACCTATTGTAATCGGATCAAAAGATCCGGGAAAAACAGCTATCTTCATATAAATTGTATTAAACAATGCTCAAAGATAATCAGAATCAAGAAAATCCATGGACGACTTTAACTTCAAACTCAGTTTATGAAAATAACTGGATCAAAATCATGCATAATGAGGTAATTAATCCCTCCGGAAACAATGGAATTTATGGAATTGTTCATTTTAAAAATATTGCGGTTGGTATAATTGTAATGGACAATGAAAAAAATATTTACCTGGTTGGACAATTCCGTTATCCAATTAACGAATATAGCTGGGAAATACCAGAAGGGGGCGGATCGCTGGATACAGATCCTTTAATTGCCGCTAAAAGAGAACTAAAAGAAGAAACCGGTATCATTGCCAGAAGCTGGACAAAGCTATTTCAAATACATTTGTCGAATTCTGCCACAGATGAAAAAGCAATTATTTACCTTGCACAAGATTTAGAATTTACCAACGCAGAACCTGAGGAGACTGAAGACCTGGCATTAACAAAACTAGCTCTTCAATCGTTTATAGAAATGATTTTAAATGGTCAAATAACAGATGCTATAACAGTCACCGCAGGGTTATGGCTTGATAGGATGATAAGTAAAAGGGAAATTAATTGATTAATCATCAATGCTTAATCTTTGGTGTTTAGTTTGCTGAATCGCAGGAGTATGAATTCGCGGTTGATATGCAATATAGAATTACTAGTAAAATTTTTGACAACGGGCAACTATCAGCCGGCAAAAAAAAAGATTTTGATGAATAGATTATTGATTGGGGTGATTGTAGTTTTTATATTTCAAACTTGCATATTTTGCCAGTTACACGGCAGCGTAAAAGATGAATTTGGAGTACCATTAGCTTCAGCAAGTGTATACATTAAAGGTACAACATTGGGTACCACCACCAATATAAATGGAATGTATACGCTTAATCTACCTAAAGGAAAATCAGAAATAGTTTTTCAATATATAGGGTATAAGCAAAAAATAGAAACAATAGAAAATCATGGAAGGGCAATTGCCTTAGATATGATACTTACTGAACAATCATATGAATTGTCTGAAATACAAATTAAGTCAGGAGTTGAGGACCCGGCTTATGCTATCATTAGAAATGCAATAAACAAAAGACAATATTACAAGGATAAAATAGAGTCTTATTCAGTTAATGTGTACATCAAAGGAAATCAAAAAATACTCAAAATACCTGAAAAGGTATTTGGTCAAAAAGTAGGAAACATGGAAGGAATATTAGACACTAACCGACAAGGTATAATATATCTTTCAGAATCGGTTTCTAAATTTCACTACAAAGCTCCCGCTAGCATCAAAGAAGAATTAATATCTTCAAAAACCAGCGGTAACAATAAAGGCTTCACCTATAACCGCGCACGGGAAATGCAATTCAGTATATATTCACCTACCATAAACTTCTTTAAGGAAATAATTTCTCCAATTGGTCCGGGTGCTTTATTGTATTATAAATATCGATTAGAAGGTAGTTATTTTGATAAGGAAGGAAATGAAATCAATAAAATCAAAGTTATTCCAAGAAATGAAAGCACTCCTGTTTTCAGAGGCTTTATTTATATTTATGAGCATAGCTGGAGTGTGCATTCTGTTGAATTGGCCATTACAGGCAAATCAATAAACCAGGAAATCCTCGACACTTTATGGCTCAAACAACAATATATACCGGGTCCCGCCCAGGATCAATGGTTGTTACAATCTCAAAATCTTGATTTCGTTGTTAACTTCCTGGGTATCAAATTAAAAGGATATTTCACAGCTGTTTATAATGATTATGAAGTAAACCGTACATTTTCTGAAGGCTTTTTCTCTAATGAAGTATTACATATTGAAAAAGAATCAAATAAAAAAACAGATACTTATTGGGATACTATCAGACCGGTTCCGTTATTAAAAGAAGAAATTGCTGACTTTAAAAGGAAGGATAGCCTCCAGCTGATATGGGAATCAAAAAGCTTCCGAGATTCTATGGATAAAGTAGATAATAAATTTTCATTCGAAAATATTCTCTTTGGTTATACTTATCACAATAGTTTTAAAAATTGGTCAATTGGATATGGGTCTCCTCTTACAACACTTGAATTTGATCCTGTAAAAGGTTTTTACACAGCTTTAAGAATGGAGTATAGAAAAAATAAAGATGATGATCGCACGAGTTGGTTTAAATTGAATCCTGAAATAAGTTATGGATTTTCTGATAAAAACTTTAGAGGAAACATCCAGATAGAAAATCAATTCAACCGGAATAATTATAAGACATTGTCTATTTCAGGTGGTATTAAAACAGTACAGTTTAATGAAAATAACCCGATATCTTCAGTAGTAAGCGAATTATATAATTTGTATGATAAGAAAAATTATCTGAAACAATATGAAAAACAATTTGTAAATCTAGAATGGTCACAGTATTTATTTCCAAGTTTCAAAACAGGATTTGCTGTTGAAATAGCCAATAGAAATATATTAGAAAATACAACTAATTATAGCTTAAGGAAAAAGGCGGAAATTTATTCGGTTAATTATCCGGGAGATACCATTCCATTTTCATTCGAAAAACATACAGCTTATTCTTTTAGTACTGGTATTAGTTTTTGGCCTGGCCAAAAATATGTAAGCTACCCAGATTTTAGAATTTACCTTTCTTCAAAGTACCCTAGATTCAGTTTGAACTATAAAGTAAACAGGGTAGTGTATAATTCAAATTCCAAAAAGCCTGCTTATACAGTTCATAATTTAAAATTAGGTATGCTGTATTCTTTTAAACCCAGGTTTGTAGGTGAGTCGAACTTATCAGTTTCAATTGGGGAATTATTCGGTAACAATATCGAATTTATGGATTATATCCATTTTAATGGAAATCAGACATTGATTGCTTCTCCTTTAGGAGCATTAAATTCATTCAAACTTTTACCCTATTATGATCACAGTACGTCAGATTCTTATCTTGAAGGACATTTTCTCCATAATTTCCAGGGATTTTTTCTCAATAAAATTCCACTTATTAAAGAACTTAAATTTGAAGAAATTGTAGTTATTAATTATTTAGGACAAAAAAATGATTTCCAATATACAGAATTATCATTTGGGCTTAGTAATGTTGGTTGGGGCTTGTTTAGAATATTTAAAATAGAATATACATGGTCATATAATAACACTCATGCATTAAAACAAGGTCTTACTATTGGTATCGGATTATAATTCAGCTTCATTATTTTCTTTTTCCCAATCAGTTCTCGCTAATATGACCATTACAATTCCGCCAACTATCATTAGCAATTTCATGACAAAACCAAATAAAGGGCTTACCCTGTCGAGGAAACTGATTATCTTTAGGTTAATTCCAACCAAGCTCAATGATAGTGCTACAAAACCAGTAATGAACAATAAAAATCCTATTAAGCTATAAATTCCTTTCATGTAAATTGATTAAATAGTTTGTATTTGGAGCTTAATTATTAGTAAAATCCGGCACATGATAAAATGCTTAAGCCTGCAAAGACACTGTATAAATCATTAAATAAGTAATATTGATTCAGTATTAATAAATTACTGATGTGTAAAATAAAGCAAATTACTTGATTATAGCTTAATTTTGAACTCTAAATTATATATAATAAATCAGCAGGTGCCATGATTAAATTAATAGAATGCCCCAGAGATGCAATGCAAGGCCTGCATGATTTTATTCCTACTCAAAGCAAGATAAAATATATTAATTCCTTATTAAAAGTCGGCTTTGATTCTATTGATTTTGGAAGTTTTGTTTCACCTAAGGCTATCCCTCAAATGAGGGATACTGCAGAAGTATTTGAATCATTGGACCTTTCAGATACTAAATCAAAATTACTTGCCATCATTGCAAATCAAAGGGGCGCAGAAGAAGCAATACAATATCAGCAAATAAATTATTTAGGATACCCTTTCTCCATTTCTGAGACTTTTCAAATCAGGAACACCAATGCTACAATAGAAGAATCACTGGAAAGGGTAATGGATATTCAGGATATTTGTATGAAGAATGACAAAAAACTGGTTATTTATATTTCTATGGGTTTTGGCAACCCATATGGTGATACATGGAATGTAGAAATAGTAGAAAAATGGGTACAAAAACTTCTGGAAATTGATATTGAAATTATGTCCTTGTCAGACACTATCGGTGTCTCCAATCCGGATAGTATCCAATACTTATTTTCACATTTAATTCCCGCTTATCCACAAATTGAGTTTGGTGCTCATTTACATACGGATAGTACCAGTTGGTTTGAGAAAATAGATATGGCCTATAAGAATGGATGTAAACGTTTTGATTCTGCTATAAAAGGTTTTGGAGGATGCCCAATGGCAAAAGATGAACTTATAGGCAATATGGCAACAGAAAATTTAGTGTCCTATTTCTCAACTGTAAATGAAGATATCAACATAGATTTAAACCGATTTTCTAAAGCTATGGAAATTGCCATAGATATATTTCCTTCAAAATGATAAGTAATTTTATTGTACCTATTGAATTCGCATCACCTGCTTTTGATGAAGCATTGCGCCTGCGCTATTTAGTACTTAGAGAACCATTAAAACTTGAATATACTCCTGAACAAATTGAAGAAGAATCTGAGCAGTTTCATTTTGGCTTTTTTACTACTATTGATCGTTTAGCCGGTGTACTCACTATGCAAGCTATAAATCTGGAAATAGTTAAAATGCGTCAGGTAGCTATCGATGAATCCTGTCAAAAAATGGGTTTTGGTTCTCAACTAGTTCAATATGCTGAAGTTTGGGCTAAAGTAGCAGGTTATAAGAAGATTGAATTGCACGCAAGAGATTTAGCCAAGCCTTTTTATGACAGATTGGAATATCTAACAGAAGGGGAGCCCTTTGAAGAAGTGAGTATAAAGCACTATGCTATGTTTAAAAATTTGTAAAATAGTTTTTAATTCATTTCAAATAAATATTAATAATTTTCAGAATATTGTAGGGGCTGGGTTTACCCCTGCCCTCATGTATTGAGTATATCATCTATTAAAAAAAGAAATTCAGTATGCTATTAGTTTTTATAAATTACTTATAAAGCTTAATATCTTTAATGTATATTATTTTTTATTTTGAGTCACTACTTTTAAAATCTCCAGCTTATGTCCAAAATTGCTCCTTACTTTGATAAATATGGTGAAAGTCACCAAAACGAGACGAACAAATTAATACATTGGGTTTGTGTTCCTGCCATTTTCTTTTCAATAATGGGATTATTGTATTTAGTACCCTTCCCAATTGAAAAGACCTGGTATTTAAACTGGGCAAGTCTGGTATTATTAGGCGGATTAATATTTTATTTATTCAATTCCATTTCTATTTTTTTAGGCTTTCTTGTCATTGGTATACTGACTTTAAAAGGAATTGAATCCATAGTTTTATATGCAAATTCTGACCAAAAAGCTTTTTATTATTTACTCTTTATTTTTGTAATAGCATGGATCGGCCAATTCATAGGACATAAAATCGAAGGAAAAAAACCATCATTTCTGGATGACCTCAGATATTTATTGGTAGGTCCAGCCTGGTTATTGCATTTTATCTATAAAAAACTGGGAATTCCTGTATAGTGATTATTGTTAAGTGTTTAGTGTTTAGTGTTTAATCAGGCCTTAAGTCTAGAGATTATCAGAGTTAGTTTCTCTTATTTATATTTAATCCTGAATACTTGAGCCCAAAGTGCTTAAGTTAAGAGCTAAAATATTGCTTCCAATTAAGCCTGTTTAACTAAACCCTCGAACCCCACCATTATAAATTAATCACTAAATACTAAACACTAATCACTATATTTTCTGAATCTTTTCAGTCCTGATCTTTCCATTCGAATTTATCTTAACGTAATACATTCCTGTTCTCAGATTTTTTGGTTCTACCAATAGATTATCAGAAACATTTTTTGCTGCATGTACCAGTTGACCTGAATTACTAAACATCTCTATTGAATAAGGTCCAGTGTTACCGGTTTTTAAACTAAAACTATTCGTAAATGGGTTTGGGAAAACGATAGATTTATTATCAGCAATTGGCCCATTTGTAACAGTAGAAAGATCATTGATCCTGAAATCCCATATACCACGTCCATATGTACCAAACCTAACTATATTATAAGTTGGAATAAATTCAACTGACCAAAAAGTTTGGGTTGGGGCACTCAATCCTGACATATCAAACCATTTATCTTTGGCTACTACATATACATATGGCCCGGCTTCAGTAGCAGCAAAAAATAATGATTCATTATCATTTGCTACAATATTAAAAACCAGGGTACTTGGTAGGCCATTATTCATAGCCTTAAAAGTAACTCCACCATCATCAGATTTTAAAACGCCCGGATTAGAATATCCTGATCCACAAACATATACATCATCTTTATTAAACCTGGATGCATAGATACCAGCACCATACAAATAATGACTACCGGGTACTTTTATTGTACTCTTGTACCAATTTTGACCTGCATCCTCAGACAAATAAAAATTACCATTATTGGTAGCAACATACAATCTCTGATCATCAAGTGGTGAAGTTCTGATAGCTGATATCTCTGATCCGGAACTAGCCTTAAAATCAAAAGGGAGCTGATTAGCTGATATTCCACCTGCTTCATATGAAAGTTCTATAATATAAGATCCTGCACCTCCATTTTTATTTCCACCCGCAACAAATACGGTATGATTATTCGGATTCGGCCCTGCAATAAGTGGTGGTATCCACACAGTTTCATTATCAGATACTATTTCATAACCCGCTGTGGGCCAGGTTGCAGTTTTTGGGTCTTGGTAATAGGAGACACTGCCTCCAGGATATACTGTCCATAATCCTGTACCATTATTTGTGAAAGCATTGTGTCCATAATCACCAGATATTATCTGTTTAAAACTCATAGCATCTTTTGCCAGGGGGGTAGTCTTTCCTCTTTGGAATCCTTGATCCTGAGCGCCTGCATATATATAATCATATGTACCGGGTTGAGTCGTCACATCATAATACTGTGCATTATTCAAATTTGTTAAAGTAATATTAGTAACATTCGTGGTATAATTGGTTGTTTTAAATATACCACCATGACAACAGATAACGGCAAAATAACTTCCATCTACTTTTTTGAACTCATTAAAATGCATCATATCCGCATGAAGCTTAGATTTTACATTTCCGTAATAATCACCCCAGCCATTTACTTTTTCCCAACCAGCTCCAGAAAATACGGACCTGTAACATTCAACCTCACCCAGTAATAAATTATTAGGGTTCGAGCCATATGTAAAAATTCCAACATCCCATGGGTCAACTGGTAAAACCCCTTTATTTTGCCAGCTTGCACCATAATCATCTGACATGAAAACATACTTGCTCTTATTGATTAAATAGATCCTGACATGATCATCCTTCCAGGCAGAAGTAGGTTTAAATGTGAAATCATTTCCTATTCCCAGGTTTGAAGTGTTTAATAAATCAAAATCTGAACTTAGTATGTTCCATTTGTATACTTTAGTTGTGGTAGAACTCGAATGTTCAACCATATATATATCATCTGTATTAGCAGGATTAAAAACTGAGAAATCTGATAGTGGCCTGTCTCCAAAATCTTTAACTATACTAAAATTATGACATTGATCCAGTGATCTATACAGTCTTATTTTATAGCCACCTGCTTGATTTTCCCTGGTTAAAAAGAAAGCTGAGTGATCCGGATCATTTAATACCACCAATTCCTTGCGGTTATCTATAGTATTTGTATTTAACTGTCCGCCAGATTCCACCCAATCCTGGCCATCATTATCAGAATAGCTAATTTTTTTGTTTAATATAAGGACAATTCTTTTTTGATTACCATGTTTGAATATCCTGATATACCTTTGATCAAACTGATATTCCTGGTTTAAAACATGCCAATCAGTACCATCTGATTTACCTTTAAATATTGGTCCACCAGCACCAATACTATAGAGATAATCTGTTTCCGGGTCATAATCTGTGGCCACCTGGCTCCCTGTTACATCTTTGGCACCTCTTTCATGCCATTGACCGACTAATGCACTATCTCCAAAATATTCGATCTCACCTCTTGTTTGAATTTTAGATTTTAATAAGGCTCTTTCTTTTAGTTTTACAGCATGATTGTAAGCTTCAATAGACCTCCAGTCAGTTCCAGGAGCCGCTCTGTGCATTGCTTCAATCCATGCTTCCCGCTTTTTTTCTTTATCTCCTTCTTCATTTACATATTCAGGTGTTTCAGTAGGTCTAGGAAATATATTTTCCTCAGACTTGAAACTTAACTTATGATTAAATGCATAAAAGCTAGCAATTGATGCCGATAGCATAATAAGGCTACATATTAAAAGTACCAGGTTTTTCATTATTGATCTCATTTTACTTGAAGTCTCAAATATCCTACTATTTACAAGGAATTACTAGTTTAAGTTCCCTTATGTAAATTAAATGACAAAAATTATTTTCGTTGGCCGTTGTTCGTTGGTGGTTGGGTGCTTGATTTTTTAAATTTAGAGCAATTGCCAACAAAATTTAACTCCCATAAAGGAATAACAAATACAACTAAACTGGCCTCAACAACACACCACCGAATTTCAGCTCTAAAACCTGACAACTGACAACTGACAACTAAATTAAAGTTTCACATTACAAGCCCTCAAAAAATGATCCGCTATTACCAAAGCAGCCATCGCCTCAACAATAGGCACCGCTCTGGGCAAAACACAAGGATCATGTCTTCCTTTAAAACTCAAAATTGTATTTTCGCCTTCATCAGTTATTGTATCCTGATCTTTCAATATAGTAGAAACGGGCTTGAAAACAGCCCTGAATACAATATCCATTCCATTGGAAATACCACCCTGTATTCCTCCTGAGTTATTGGAAGTTGTAATTATTTTTCCTGAATCATCCGTATCAAAAACATCATTCAACTCAGATCCCTTATAATCCACAGAATCAAATCCGCTCCCTGTTTCAAATCCTTTACAAGCATTTATACTTAAAATGGCTTTTCCAAGATCAGCATGAAGTTTATCAAAAACGGGATCCCCTAAACCAGGTAATACTCCTTTCACAATACATTCAATAATACCACCTACTGAATCACCGTCCTGCTTAATTTCCTGAATATATTCTTCCATTTGTTTTGCAACAAAAGCATCAGGGCATTTGACTTTTGAATCATATGTTTCTGATAGATTTAGAGTTTCATAACTACCGGGCACTACTATTTTTCCTACTCTTTTTACATATGCCTGAATGCTGATTCCATGATGTTTGAGAAAAAGCATGGCAATTGCGCCTGCGGCAACCCGAGCCGCAGTTTCCCTGGCAGAAGATCTACCACCTCCTCTGTGATCCCTTATTCCGTATTTAGCCTGGTACGTATAATCTGCATGAGAAGGGCGGTAAGTATGCTCTAAATGCTTGTAATCCTCCGATCTGGCATCCTTATTAGGTATGAGGATCATAATTGGAGTACCGGTAGCAAACCCTTCAAAAACACCTGACATAATCTCAAATCCCTCATCTTCATTTCTTTGAGTAGTAATATCAGATTGACCGGGTCTCCTTTGATCCAGTTTAACTTGGATAAATTCCTCATCAATATATAAACCAGCCGGGCAGCCATCTATTATTACACCGATAGCTTTACCGTGTGATTCTCCAAATGTGGTAATTTTAAATAAAACGCCTGTAGAATTTCCTGGCATAGTCAAGCAAGATTTAATTGGATGCAATTTACTAAATACTTAGGGAGTTATAAATTCGGTGCTACAATGAATTTTTTTTTGTTAAACTGCAGAAGGTTAAGGCTTAGGTTAAGGTTAAGGTTAAGTAGACTAGATTATAGTGATGATATTATTATAGAAAATTAAACTATAGGCTAATTAAAATAGGATATAGTATAGGCATATTATTAGTTTACATTATTAAAGCGCTGAAAGTGTTTAAGATAATAGCACAGGGTGATGTCTTGTGTTAACGATTGAGTTTAATAAAGCCTCAAGGGGCGAAAGATTTTTAAATGATAAATCTTAGCTATGATAATAATTTACCTTGGAGGATAAACACTATTGGCTAGCAATTCAATTAAACTATTAATTTCTAACAACGTTTAAAAAAATACCAATTTTACATTCAAATAGAAAGACGAGATACCCTCATAATAATATGAAACTGATACCTACAGATACCCTTGAAAAACTAGAATTCGATAAAATACTACAGCTATTGCTCCAATACGCATACGGCCTGCCCGCCAGAGAATTAATCAAAACAATGCAACCATCTGATGATTTTCAGACCATACAAAAAGACCTGAACCGCACATTAGAATTTAAAACCAACATAGAAGAAAAGGACAGACTACCCCTGGGAGCATATATTAATATTTCAGAATTTACAGGTCTACTTAAAATTGAAAATTATGTATTGGAAACAGAACAGATCCTGGAGATCAGAAATATTTATGTTATAGCTCAACAAATTTTTCAATATTTTACGCCCATCAGACAAAAAATATATCCTGCCCTTTATACAATACTGGCCGACTTACAATATGATTCTATACCCCTAAGCAAACTGCATAGAGTCTTCGATGAAGAGGGAGGAATCAAATCAGATGCTTCTGATGAATTGGTAAGAATCAGGAAAAGAATAACTGCCCGGCAGGCTATCCTTGAAAAGCAATTTAAATTTGCATTAAATACTTACAGAGCAAAAGGCTTCCTGGCTGACACGCAGGAAAGTATTCGTAACGGTAGGAGAGTACTCTGCGTTCTTTCTGAACACAAAAGGCAATTAAAAGGACTCATTCATGATGAATCTGCTACCGGCAAAACTACCTTTATAGAACCGGAAGAAATCATTGAAATCAACAATGATATATTTGACCTCGAACAGGAAGAGAGAAGAGAGATTTATAAAATATTAAAAGAACTTTGTCAGTATCTTAGTTTGCAAATTGATGATTTGATCCATTATTTAGAACTCATCATTCAATTTGATGTCATTAACACCAAAGCTACTTTTGCCCTGGATTATAATGGCCAAAAACCCAATGTCCTGAATAAACCATTTATATCTTTTATTAATGCTTTACATCCCTTACTATATTTAAAGAACAAGGAAATCAATAAGCCGGTTATTCCTTTTACCCTGCGTTTCGAACACAATAATCACATACTCATCTTAAGTGGACCCAATGCAGGTGGTAAATCTATAACCATGAAATCGGTTGGGCTTTTGCAGATCATGCTGCAATGTGGATTATTGGTTCCGATGGATAATACTAGCGAGGCAGGAATATTTAAAAATATATTTACCGATATAGGCGACCAGCAAAGCCTCGAAGATGATCTATCTACTTATAGCAGCAGGCTCAAAAATGTCAAAGATTTTCTTGAAAATGCTGATAAAGATACCTTGGTAATCATTGATGAATTTGGTTCGGGTACCGATCCTAAAATTGGCGGAGCTATTGCAGAAGCCATTTTAAGAGCTTTACATAAAAAATCTGTTTTTGCAGTCATCACTACCCACTATAGTAACTTAAAAGTCTATGCTTTTAAAAATAAAGGTATCATCAATGCAAGTATGCATTTTGACAAAGAACATCTGTCACCAACCTATAACCTGATGGTTGGCAGACCAGGTAGTTCTTATGCTTTCGAAATTGCCCAGAAATCAGGATTGCCCGAAGATGTTTTACATTATGCAAGAAACAAATCGGGCAAAAATGAAAAAGCGATAGATGAACTGTTAATAGATCTGCAAAAGGAATTAAAAGAACTGCAAGATAAAGTAGCCAACATCAAGGAAAGAGAATCCTTTCTTGACAGACTCATCAAGAATTATGACCAGTTGCAAAAGGAACTGGATATCAAAAGAAAACAGTTTAAACTGGAAAAGAAAGAAAGCCAGTTACAGAACTCCTACCAGGAAAGCCAGGCATTAGAGAAATTAATGCGCGAGCTAAAAGATGAAAAGAATGTACAAAAGATTAAGAAACTGACATTTGAAGTTCAGGATAAAAAGAAACAGCTGGAAGAAGAAGTGGTTACATTGGAAGTAGATATTGAACAAAAGTATTCAGGTATAGCTGCAAAAAAAACAATAGAAACTGGTGACTTTGTTCGTTTAAAAACAGGAGGTGCCACCGGTAAAGTAATCGCTATTGATAAACAAAAAGCAATAGTTGAATTGGGGGAGATGAAGCTCAATATTAAAGTAAAAGACCTCATAGGAGCTAATGAGCCCCTACCCATTCAAAAATATAAAAGTATCAATACCTCATTACAAAATAATGCAGAAGCAGAATCTAAGATAGACCTTAGGGGTATGCGTAAAGATGAAGCCTTGCATATATTAGAAGGATTTGTGGATAATGCATTGATCCATAGCCTGCATCATTTAAAGATTCTACATGGAAAAGGGGATGGTGTATTACGGAAGGCGGTCTACCATAAGTTGAAAGAATACAAGGATGTCAGTAAAATTTATCACCCTGAGGATGAATCAGGAGGTAATGGTGTTACCTTGGTTGAATTATAGACAAAAATAATTTACGATTTACGATATACGAATTGTTATATGACTGTAGAGACAAGGCGCTGCCTTGTCTCAATTGTTTAACACTATTTAGAATATAATAGCAATAATTAATGAAAATATATAAAATAGGAATAATCGGTTATGGCGGATTTGGAAAATTCCTACATCATTGGTGGGGTAAATTAGAACAAGTTGAAATCGTAGCAATTTCCGATTCAAATCTCAATAAAGAAGACTTTGAAAATTATAGATTTTATAAGGACTGGAAGGATCTGATAAAAGATGCGGAGATTGATATTGTCAGTATAGTTACTCCTCCAAATTTTCATGTAGAGATGGCTTGTGCAGCTATGAAGGCAAATAAGCATGTCATACTTGAAAAACCCATAGCATTGACCAATGAAGGAGCAAATGAGATAATTAAAGTACAAAATGAAACTGGAAAATTAATTGTAGTAGATCACATGCTGCGATACAACCCATTAATTCAGGCATTTGCTGATTTATCCAAGAAGAATAGTTTTGGAAAACTGAGACATGTTGAAGTAAGCAACTATGCACAGGATGCCTCTTTACAGCCAGATCATTGGTTTTGGAACAAAGAATTATCAGGAGGCATAATGGTAGAACATGGAGTGCATTTTTTCGATATTGTAAATTCTTTAACTACACAAAAGTTTACTAAAGTATTCGGTTGTGCATACAAGAGGAATGATGTACAGCAAGACCAGGTATCGGCTATGGTATTATATGACGAAGGCCTTATTGCCAGTCATTATCATTCTTTTTCCGGTCCTGGTTTTTTTGAAACCACCACCATACGACTCATATTTGATTTAACAAAAGTAGAGATTGAAGGATGGATACCCTTAAAAGGAAAAATCCAGGCTCTGGTAAATTCAACTACAAAGACTCAATTAAATTCCCTTCCCGGCTGGAAACTGGAAAAATCAGAATCAATTGAAAGCCTTGAAGACATTTCCCGTCCTGAAGGTTGGGGAGATTATGCAATCCACATGGATACTAAAATCAATTACGGAGGAATCCCCTATGATGTACATGAAAGAATATCCGGTAGTTTTGAAATACAAAAAACAAAATCTGAGGTATATGGTGAATGTCTTCAATCTATCCTATTGGACCTTATATTTAAAATTGAAGACCAAAACCATACAATGAAATTAACAGTTGAAGATGCCCGGGAAAGCTTAAAAATCGCACTTCTGGCTTCACAATAATAGTTGATCATTGTTTATAGTGTTATTCTAGCGAAGCTAGAATAACACTATAAACTAAACACTAAACACTAATCATTATTTCTCCCTTCCATTTGACAGCAATTCCCATGATGATGAAAATGTCTTGGCCCTAAAGTCGCCCTCAATGTTCCAAAAGTCAACACAGCAGCAATTAATGCGATTATAAACCTAGATTTCCTTTTCATTCTATTTTCTTTTTAATTTTAATAATTAATGTATTTCTTCCTGATGTTGAGGAAAACAGGTATGCTTTGATATTCTCAGTTTAAATCCACTATATTCCTCATCTGTCATGGATCTTATTTTATCGGCCCAGGCAATATGATGCAAACCATACCTACCTTTACCCATTGAATATCCAGCGAATAATCTAAATAAAGCGAAGAAAATAAATATACCCAAAATAAGAAAAGGCATAAAGTAAACCGCGGCACCAAAAAGCATACCTCCCAATACCGCCTTAAAAATTGATTTAGTCATTGATAATAAGTTTTAAATTGTTTCTAATAATAGGGTAGACGAAGCAGATTAGATTTTACTTTATTATAGTTGCCAGTTGTCAGTAAAAAAATGTAAATAGCTGAACAATGAGCTTCGGCATTGTTTTTGTCAGAATTAGGATTTTACGATTCAAGGATATAAGGATTTTCGCTGTTAACTTGTATTAGAAAAGGACAAACACTTTCTAGTTAGGATTAGGAAAAGTAGAATTTAGAAAATCTACCTCAAATATCAATTTTTTTCAACATCCAAAGAAATCACATAAGCTGGATTTCCAAAATAAAGAGAACTCATGATTTGTTTCACATTTCACATCTTTGCTGAAGCACACTTAACCTTAACCTCAACCTTAGCCTCCACCTAGAATGCAGCGCTAAAAGTACATCGTACATCCTTATCTGCATCTCTTCCTCCATTCCTCCTTAAACTCCTCCTTCTCCTCCTCGTTCATACCCATAAAATTCTCTTGAAATGCAGGATGCTCCATATGGTGTTTTCTCCAGCCCGGTCTTCTGAAATGAAAACCGCCAAACAAAATGCGGCATAACACCAATAGCCCCATTGCTTGCCAGATGGTGATAACTGACCAATGGAAAATATCCGGAATTAAAGCATTCCAGAGGAGCATAACGACAGCACTAAATCCAAAAATGGCTGCTATTATAAGAGGGATAAACAGAAATCTTCTTTTCTTCCACTTGTTTTGATAGGATGCTTTCATTGTTTAATAATTTAATTCCTGGTATAAATAATTTAATTTCTTTCTCAAATACTTCACTGCATAAGCCTTTCTACTTATGATGGTTTTAATATTTTCCCCGCTTTGATCAGCTATTTGCTGTAAAGTCAGGTCCTCCATTTCATTTAGTACAAACACCTCTTTTTGCTTTTCAGGCAATTCATCCAGTGCCTTTAGCATTTCCCTCCAGAACAACTCCTTAAAATAAGCTAATTCAGGATTGTTAGTTTCATCTAACAGCAAAATCTCTTTAAAATCAAAATCCCCTTCATCATTTTCAAAAGCCAAATCATCCAGTAATAAGTTTGTTTTCTTTCTGTATTTATCACTTACTTTATTCCGTGCTACTGTATATAACCATGCACCTACATTTCCAAGATCGGTTAGATTATTTAAACTACTCAGCTGATACCAAACCTCTTGTAAAATATCTTCAGCATCTTCATTAGAACTCACTTTACCACGGATAAAACCATATAACTTTTTGCCATACGCTTGAATGGTTTGAGTAATGGAATTAGACTTTTGCTCTGCCATGGATGAGTTACTTATCAGTTTCATTTTAAACTGAAGACGATTTAAGCTAAATTTTACTTTACTTCCAGACAATTTAGCGTTTTGAGTTATGTTTACAATATAAAGATATTTCAAATAAAATTATTAACTATGATAATAATATATTTTCCAGAAATTAAAACCTGTTAGCATTTTTATATAAAAATTAAATACTAATTTTTATATTGCATTTTAACTAAAATAAAGCTAAATGAGTGGAACATCAAAATATAGAAGAGCCATTAATGTGGCACTAATTGGAGCTTTAGCTACAATTTTAGTAGCATTAATTAAAACATTTACTAATACAGAAAAATTATTACCAAATAAAACTTCAAATTCAAATAAAAATAATAGTAGTATAATTAATTCAAAAATCGGTGACAATAACCAAATCAATTCTAATAATAATTTCAATAATTATTTTTTAGAGATTCCTAAAAAACATATTCCTAATAAGATTTTTTCATTAGAAAAAGAATCTATAAAATATGTATTAGTGACAATTGTTCTCAATACTATTAACTCTAATGATTCATTAATTATCAATGACAAATTAGCAGATCTAGTAGAGAATTCACCAAATTTTAAAATAGTAAGATTAAAATCAAATTCATCTTATACATTAAAAATTGGAAGTTGTATTAATAATTTTTATGTGGACGATCATAATAAAAGAATTACTCCTTGTCTATAAAATATCTATATGAAACTATATATTATTTTTATAACATTTTTTTTTATAAATACAATTTCTGCCCAAAAGGAAAAAATCAATTTAATCGTAACTGAGATAAATACAAGTGATGAAAATCTTCAAGAATATAAGAAATTACTTACTGTTGAGTTAGAAGCCATTATTAGTAATATTTCTACAATAAATTTATTAGAGAGAAGTAATTATGAATTTTTAGAAAGCCTAAATAAGATTGAAAAAGTCAAATTTGATTCTGATAGTAATTTAAAAAAGACTATTAAACTTAAAGATGTAAATCAAGTTATAATTGGTTCACTTTATCAAAACAGAATTAAAAAACAGTACATTTTAGAATATTCTATTATAAATTTAGAAACCACTAAAAAATTAAAAGAATTCTTAATTTTTACTCAAGAAGAATTTTTAGATACTAAATTAAGACATGATAAATTAGAAGCTAAAATCAAAGAAATATTTAATGTGGATGTTGAGTACCAAGCTGAAATTGATATTGGACAAGTAGCATGGTCAAATTATAAAAATAATCTTGCATTTTATCTTTTAAATAAACACAAAGATAAAATAGATTACCCTGCGCAGGGTTTATTTGAATTGGCTTATTTGTATTCGTGGGGTTTGGGAACTACTCAAGATCATTTGCAAGCAAAAAAAATATATGAAAGAGCTATAAAAATGAATCATTTAATGTCTTTAAATAATCTCGGAGTTA
>Ga0193744_1000105_pt1 | contig 30057 bp, 57 predicted proteins | sample L1a1metaG_FD_143056 | JGI IMG/M metagenome (GOLD analysis project Ga0193744, IMG submission 143056) | Soil microbial communities from a riparian zone of the East river system, Colorado, United States - L1a1 | ecosystem: Environmental > Terrestrial > Soil > Riparian zone | place: USA: East River...
GAAAAGGGAACGTTGCCGCTCAGTTCCATCTGGCGCAACTTCTCGTGGTACTTCAGCTTCAGGTTTTGCATCCACGGCGACACGTGTCTCCGCCGGTGGCGACGGCGCTTCTCGCTCCGCCTCTTCCTTTTTGTCATCGCTCTTGTCCTCCTTCGGGAACTCGAGACGCGCCAGCTTCCGCAGTGGCTTCAGCTGCTCCTTCCGGAGGATCCAATCCGGGTGACCGAGACAGCGGCCGGATGTGAGAGAGAACTCCGCGGTCGCCACGATCGGAACGCCGCCCCAGCTCACCATCACTCGCAAGCGAGAGCTGAACCGGACGAACTGTTCCTCTCTCTCCTCCTGCGGCTCGGTCGTGCGCCGATAACCGGTGGCGCCTCGAGCGAGACGCCCTGCATCGTCCGTCTCGCGACCGACGACCGTCCAGCGAAGGATCTTGATCGTGTCGTCCATCAGCTCATTCTTTTCTGGCTTCTCGCGTCTCAATCTCTGAGACGAGTATCTCTTTCCACTCCTTTAGCCTATCGCTCCGGAATAGTTTCCCGAGCACACCGGTGTCTGCTGCCGCCACCTTCGCCATGAGCACTCGCAGCAGGAGTTCCGAGCCGCGCGTCGGGAGCGGACGTTCCTCCAGCGGTAACTTGTTAATCAACAAGTGTCGTTTGTCTTCGCGCTCGACGTACCAAAGGGCCTTCTTCAGATCCTCTACCTCGTCGTTCTTCAGCCCAGCGCGCCACACATATTTTGTGGCGTTGCCCATGTTGAACGTCATGTACTCACAGAGTTCGATCGCCTCGAACCCGCTCGGGTGCGAGTTGTAGTGCTTCGGCCTATCCACCACGTCGAATTCTTTAGACCGTTCCATCGCCTCGTTCCTTTGCTGCGAGCAGCATCTCCCGCACCTTGTCTGACAAGACCGTGTAGCGGCGGTCGTAGTCTTCCATCATCTCTGCATCTCCGCAAAGCATGACCGCGACTGCTGCGTCGACCACATCGCGCTGCAACGCAAATTTTTCTTCGTACGCCGCGCACATGTTACCAAGCTGGTCACGCTCATCCGTAAGCTTCGTCGCTTCGTCTGCCGCCTGCCCGATGAGCTTGTTCGCAGCGTCGAGCGCGCCTATGTAGTCCGGCACGTCCGTGACATTCAGCTGCCAGCACACCTTGTGCAGGCCCTTCTGGGCGGTAGTCCCAAAGGTGTCCCGGAGACGCACCAGGAACTGGACTGGCTTGCCCACCGTCTTATTGGTGAACAGATTCGTCCCCTGTCGGGGAAGCCCGCAGAAGAGGCACGCACACCAGACGTCCTCACCGACAGCGGCCGTGACGGGAAGGGTCAGCAGCCATCGCTGGCTGCTGACCACTTCGGCTTCGGGCTCACCGAGCTGTTTCACGTCTGCATCCACGGCTGCGGAAAGAGATTCGGCCAGCGCTCCTTGCAGCTCTTCTTCCACTTCCGAGCGAGCCGGAGGTACTCGAGATCTGCCGCCTCATGGTCCCGCTCCTTGAACATCTTCGCGAGCGCGATGGGATTCGATGTCCAGATGAACGAGGTCTCGCAGGCGTGAGAGAGGTACGGGCTCGCGCTCTCGAAGATGCGCTTCCGGTCCATGCCCGTCGGGGGCTTGCCGTGGGCGGCGGCGAACGCCTCCGTGCGGCGCAAAATGTACCGCATGTACGCATCGTAGTTTCCCTGCATCTCACTCCTAAAGTGTCCGATCTCAGCATCGTTCTCCAGGATCGCCGGGTGCGCGATGTAGCAGCCCGAGTGCTCCACGTACCGCGTGGACTCCTGAGAGGGGGAGCCTTCCTCAGTACGGTCCGCACCGACGTAGTGCCGAATGAGCTCGTGGGAAACGCGACGCGAGATCCCTCCGATGAAGAAGCTCATCTTCGCGTGGTACATGATCGAACCGTGCGGGACGTCGCCGGCCTGCGTGTTCGCGATGTACTCCGCGTTCGTCTTCTTCCCGGCCTTGAGCCCGAAGGAGTCGTAGCACTTGCGTCCGGCGAGTTCGACGAGGAGTTCATTCCCTGAATGCCGATGCTGCCCGGTCGTGTCGTCATGGAGCTCGTGAGGGAAGAGATACATCCAAGAATCGTGCTCCCCCGGATCGTACTGGTCTGGCATGCACTCCGGACGACGGGCACGCACCCACTCCGCCATCTGTCGGATTCCACGCCCCTGCAGATTCATCTCCGCGATCACTGCCACCACCGGTTCTTCAGTCAGAATTTTGAACGTCATTTCAAATACTCCTTGTCCCACTTTCTTCTCAGACCTTCTCGCAACTCTTCGACGCCGATCCGGTGACCGACGGCTTCATCAAGCACGACCACCGACCAGCTCGTCACCGTGCACCGAGCAACGTCGATCAGGTACTGCACTCGTCGGAACTCGGCAGCTACACCGTGGCGCCTACCGAGAGCGTACATCGCGCACATGCCGATGAGCGCCGACATGACGATGGTTGCGTCATATACGTCGGAGCTCATTCCCACTCCTTCCGCCAGCCCTTGTGCTTGCCATCGTGGCCCTTCTCGTGGGTGCACCAGATGGACGTGATGCCGTTCTTGAACGTGTACACCTCTCGGCACTGCACCCAGCGCTTCGGAGCGTCCGGAGGGAATTGCCGGACATCTTTCGTGCCGTGGAGCTTCAGGCCATGCAGCGCTGCGAGCTCTTTGCCTGACAGATATTGCCCGGTCGCTTTCTCTTCCGGACTCGGGGGATGCCATACGACTTCGAGCCGTCCGATGTTTCCGTCCATGTAGAACTGGGCGCCGCTGGCACGGGCATCGAACCAATAGATCTGCCAGTCGACTCCGTAGACCCCCCCGGAATCCTTGTCGGTGATGAGCCAACGTTCGATGTCTCCCGTCGGGGCGCGGACGCTGCTCATAGGGACGGCACCGTGAGGTACATCGTGAACGAATCCACTCCGTCATCAGGCCCACGAGTGGTTCGTTTCGACCACTGTTGTGCGAACTCCTCTTCCCCCAGGTACCGCTCCATTGCATCCTTGTAACAGAGCGTGCATTCGCGCTTCAGGGAATGACTGCACCGGGCCTCCCGGATGAATTCGATAGCGACTCTCATGGCGCGCCCTCGGAGAGGGTGTGAAGCGGGCAGATCCAGCCGTTGCCTCGCTGTTGCCATCCCAAGTGCTCGAGATCGGCGTCTGTTGTCCCCATCGGCACGGAGACTCCATGGCCCTCCGTTGTGAATTTCGGGGCCAATGGATGGCAGTACCGATCGTAGTGTCTCTCACCAGTCTCTTCGTCCGTCCACTCGAGTGAGCGAAGAACCGCCATCAGCAAGCCTGCTTTCTGAAGTGCGTGAGGAACCATTGGATGGCCTCTGGGCTCGGCAGGACACCCTTGTCGATGCACTTCAGGATCTCGCCGGCGTGGTGCGAGATGGCCCACTCGGACGGAGCGCAGCTGGATGCGAGGCGACCCAGGAACTCACGTTCGTTCTCGTTGAGGATGAGTTCGTTCATGGTTTGACTCCGAGGAGCTCACGGAGCTCTTCCGAGCGGGCTCGCTTGCCGGCGGCGTAGGCCTCCTCCAGAAGGCCAACGATTCTTTCCGCGTCGGACGCCCAATGCTTTCCGTCTTCAGTCAACACCTTCTGCGCCCAATCGTTTGTTGGCTGCAACAGGTGCACTCCGTTTGCATACTGAGGCAAGCCAGGACCCCGCATCTTCACCACAAGGCCGAGTGCATCACTCTCCACCGTGAATCTGTACTTCGGTTCGGCCATCAGCAGTCCCTGCTTCCGACGTAGTGCCGTCCCAGCTTCACTATCAGCTCCGTGACCGTGCTCGACACGAGCGTAGCGCCAGGCTCGTCAGGACAGGAGACGGTGCCATCCGGATCCGTCCACAGCTTGAGCGACTTCTCCGGCGGCAGCTCGCGCCATCCCCATTCGTCCTCCCTGAGTCCTGGGTCCCCCATCGCCTCGATGTACACCTTGGTCGCGTCCTCCGGGCTCTCGGCGATCACCCAGTCGTTGTCGTTGTCGTACATCTTGAGCGTCATCGGACCATCCTCGCGCCGGCAAGCGCGTTAGCGAGAGCATCGCTCGCGTGTTCCTTCATCACCTCTGGGCAACCGCTCACCACGGCGCGCACCGCGCGGGCGACCTGCGCCTTCGAGGCGTTGTTCTTGATTCCTACGAGCACCTTCTTCGTCTGCGCGGGGCTCGGCTCCACGAAGCGACACCCGAGGTCGTAGGCGAAGGCGCGCACGAGGCCCACAACCTGTTGCACCTTGAGCGCCTCCGCATGGGTCTCTCCCGTGCGACGCTTCCCCTCGTGCGTCCCAGACTGCTCCTCACACGCTATCACGCAGTCGCCGATCTTGCGCCCGCGCCACGGCTCGATGGGCATCTCGTGCAACGCACGATAGACCGCATAGAGCCGCTCATGAAACGCAAGCGACGGAGGCGTATGCACCGTCTCGGAATGGACGCAACGCCACCGCTGGTCCGCGGCGCGCGTAATGATCCCGAGGCCGCAGTTCGCGTACCCAGGATCGACGCCGAGCGCGAGCTGGATCACCTCAATACACTCCGCGGCCGCGATAGTTTTTGTCGCAGGCGCGTTCTGCGATGAAGACGCTCGATTTGATGTGACGAGCGGGAAGCTCCAATATCTCCTGCAGTGATTCCTCGAGAGCCAGCACACGCACCATCTTTTCCTTGCACGCCTCGATGAGCGTCCATGAATCCCCGGGGCGATCATCCGTGTCGACGCCCAAGATCTGGCACGCATCCTTCACATGAGCGTGAAGGTCATCGAGCTGCTCCTTCAGATGCGCCACCTGATTCTCGAGTTCTGTGATGCTGTTCACGAGCGGGAGGTCCTTTCCCAATTCTCTTGAGCACGTTGGCCCGCTTTGTAGTTCTCCACCGTCAGGTCCTGTACCATGTACTCAGGTTCGCAGGTGCACCGCTCGGGCGTGCAAGCGTCGTCGTGCATGATGGTCAGGTGCACGGCCTCCCCATCGAACGTTCCGGCAGCAACTGCAGCCTCGAATTCAGCCCGGTTCGCGAATCGAACCGGGCTCATATTGCGCTCCCGGGCAGCGCCATCTCATCAGGCTGGATCATTTACGGCTCCCGACTTCTTTACCTGTCTGGTACGCGCGCATCAGAAGGACAGCTAGCTCTTTCTGCATCGTCGGACTGAAGTAGACCGCGGTACAGAGCATCGGGCATTCGTCCTCGACGCCGTCCCGCAGAATCACCTGCAGAGCCTCTTCGTCTTCCCCCGGTCGCTCGCTCATTCGAGTCCGTCGCTTTCGTGCTCGACGCCTGGAACGGGAGGCACCGGGACCATCTCGTCCAAAAACAGCTTCAGCTCACGGAGCCGCTCATGTAGCCATGGCACATCGGTCTCGTTAGTCACTTCGAGCATGACCGCCAGGCGGTCGCTCGAGACCGAGATTGTTGCCTCCCCCGTCCAGCGCAGCGCCCGAATGATTCGGAGAGCTCCGAGCATCTTCGTGGGATCCGTCGCCCAACCCTCCTCCCACCACCAGGGCGTCATGTCACCCACGAGGGTGTTCACCCCAAGTCTTGCGGCGAGCGCTTTCGGCATCGGCTAGCCATGATAGCCAAGCCGGCTAGCACGTCAACCGGAACCTACGCGGCGAGCCAGATGGCTGCGTCATGAAGCTCTGGCGGCGGGTGCGGCCAGAATGCCTTTTCTCTGGCGGTGAGGCCAGAAATGGCGATGGGCGCGCCGGCAGGCCAGCAGCCCCGGCAGTAACCCCGTTTCGTGAACGTCCCGCAGGCGACCGCGCGGCGCTTGTGCTTCCAGCACTTCACAGCGCGTTCCGCCCGTTCGCTACGAGCACTTCCTCGATATCGGTGACCTTGCTCGTCGGGGTGTGCCCCGGGTCGAAGACCACCAGCCGGTCCCAGTCGTCTCCGTCACCGGGCTCCGCAACGTGCCACCCGATGTTCCCCCGGTGCACGTCGCGGAGGTACACGCGGTTCGATGCGAGCATCGAGAGAGACTCTCCGAGAGGCCCCGCAATCGCGCCACTGAAGTACCGGTTCAGGATGCGCTCGATCTTCGTCTCAATCTCGTCCGAGTGCCGCTGGTGCCATTCCCTAGCGGCACCCTGGTACTGCGCGAGGCCGTAGATGGCGTCCGAGAAGTCGACCGGCAACGGTTTGCCGTCGCTGACCTCTCCGCCGCCAAGCTTGCTGAACTGACCGGTGCCCGGGAGCTGCCCGAGCTTCGCAAGCGAGAAGTCCGTGTAGTCGCCGCCCGCCTTGTACACCGGAGCGACGGACTCCCTGACGATCGCCCACACTTTTTTCTTCCGGCCACCGTACGGGATATCCGGAAGGATCCGGGTGATGCTCTTGATCTCCGGGAACCCTCCCTCGCCGTACCGCTCTTCTTTCATCAGCCCCACGATCTTCGACCAGATGGGACCCTCCGTCGGGTCGATGCTGAACTTCACGACCCACGGCGGGGTGCTGTCGAACACGCACCCGAAGTGACCGCATCCGAGCATTGCACCGAGCGGCACACCGAGAACCTTCTCGAGCGCATCACGCTTCGTGAGCAGCGCCTCGACCCAGCCCTTCTTGCGACTCATTCGGCGCGATCCACTGCTGGGATTTCTCGCACCGTGTGCTTGCCGTTCGCGCACGGCGGGTGTCCGGCTTCGAGCTTGTTCAGCTTAGGATCCATCCGACACGAACGGACGCAGGCCTTCGCATCAGTGCGCGCGGTCGCTTCGTAGGCGTACGGGTAGTGCCTGACGTTGCCGTCTGGACACACGATCTGCCACCACGAGAGCGCCACCGTCAACGCCGCGTGTTGACAGCGAAGTGGTGGGCCGAAGCGTAATGCTCACGCGGAGATTCCGGATCGAATGGCCGCTCGTCGTACTCGCGAGCCATGCGCTGCACTCGCGGAAGCCCGCGCTCCTGCGCGGCGCGGGATGCCATCGAGCGCCGCGGAGGCGGGGGAGGCGGGCGACGCGGATGACCCTCGTTCTCGAGATACGCGAGCTCCACCGGATCCGTCGGCATCTTGCGACGGGGGCGAGGTGATGGATCTTCCGCACGAATCCACTGAGCCCGATCTGCAACACCAGCTCCGAACTCGATCATCGCTTCCGACGGAGTGAACCCGACCTGGTACAGCCGCCGCCAGTACTCGCTGTCCTGTCGACGCGCCCCCACCTCGGACAGCTGCTCGTCCACAGCGCTGCACCAACGCTGGTAGCTCACCGTCTGCCGGTTCTCGAGCAGCTCGGCACGCGGCTCCATGAACGCCTGGCGGAGTCGCTCCTGGCGCTCGGCGTGCTCTTCCTCGCGCTGCGCCGGAGGCACGAGGGCTTGTTCGAGTGCCGCTCGTTCGTCAGCCGGCATTCGGTGCGCCGGGAGCCGGGCGAGGAACTCATCCTCGGCGAGGACGAGTGCAATCTCGAAATCCTGATCGACGTTCTCGCCGCGCGCCTCTCGGTTGCTCACCGAGATCTTGAATCCGATGTCGTTCCGATCCACCGGCGCACTCATGAACGTGATGCTCGCGGCGTGCTCCGAGAGACACTCATGCACTCGCTCCGAGAACTCTGGATTCACGAGGCGCTGTTTGTATCTCGCGCCCATCGCCTCGCAGAGACCGGTCTCGAAGTCTGGAGCTATGAATTTTTCACCGGGGTCGACCGTGAACTCGAAGCCAACATCGACCGGTTTGATGTCGACCGCCACGTTCCCCTTCGTCAACCACTTGAGCACCCGATCCTGAAACTTCGGGTCCAGGTCGTACAGCGTGACATCGTCGCGGTCGGTCTTCTTCGCCATCGGGGGAGGGCTCGGGGTCAATCAGCGTCTTCGAACATATCGTACTCGTCGAATTCCGTCCGGGCAAGACTGTCAAAACGCACGCATTCCTTGGAAAAGGCGACCTTGTGGATCCCTGTCGGGCCCTGGCGCTGCTTGCCGAGGATGATCTCCGCGATCCCCTCGAGCTCCGGATCTTCGTCGTACATCTCAGGCCGGTACACGAACATCACCGTGTCCGCGTCCTGCTCGATCGCTCCTGACTCTCGCAAGTCCGAAAGCTGCGGGCGCTTGTCCGTGCCCTTCCTCGACTCGACGCTGCGGTTCAACTGCGAGAGCGCAATCACTGCAACGTCTTCCTGCTTCGCGAGCAGCTTCAGGTGCCGCGACGAATGCGAGACCTCCTGCTCGCGATTCGTCTGACGACCGCCACGCGGCGGCTCCATGAGCTGGATGTAGTCCACAACCACGACGACGAGTTCTTCGCAGGCGTCGCAGTCGGCACGCTTCGCCGCAATGTCGGCCTTCAGCTTCCGGACTCGAGCGCGGATCTCCGAGATGGTGATCCCGCCCGTGTCGTCGATCCAGATCGGAAGCTTCTCGAGATCCCCGAGCGTCGTTGCGATCTTGTCCCAGTGGTTTCCGATCTGATTCGGTGTCCGGAACACCTGAAGCGGGATGTGACTCTCCGCCGACAGAACCCGCGTCACGAGCTGCGTGTCCGGCATCTCGAGCGAGAACACCGCGGCGCCTTTCATCTGCCCAGCAACCTTCACGACGATGTTCATTGCGAACGCCGTCTTCCCTGAGCCCGGGCGTCCCGCGACGATGTACAAGTCGCCCTTGTGAAGTCCGCTCGACGCAGCGTCGATTTTCTTGAAGCCCATCGGGATGCCAGTGATGGCATCCCCCCGCTCGCTCATGAGCTGCAGCGCCTTGTACGTCGCCTCGAGCGAGTCCCGGATAGGAATCAAAAACTTCGTCTGCTGCTGGTGAGCAATCTCCCCGAACGCCAGCTCCGCCTCCTCGAGCAACGCCTGCACTTCGTCGTCCGGGACGGGAGCTGACTTGATGTACGCTGCGATCGTCTCCGCTTTCTTCAGCATGAGCCGAAGGCGGTAGCGTTCACGAACGATCTTCGCGTGCTCCTGCACGTGCAGCACGTACGGCGCGTCGACGAGCTGCGTGAGGTACTGCGTGCCTCCGACCTGCGCGAGCCGACCACTCGACTCGAGCTGGCGAGCAACCGTGATGATATCGATCGCGTGTCCCGCTTCTCGGAGTTCCACGATGCCGTCGAAGATTCGGCGGTTCGCGTCCGAGTACATCATGTGCGGGCCGCACGTCTCAACGACTTCGTCGTAGCGCTCCGGTGCGTTCATGATTGCCGAGAGCACTGCCTGCTCGGCGTCGAGATCGCTCACCAGCTTCGCGTTGCGAAGCGGGATTACTTCTGCTTCCGCCATCGCCTGTCGTCTCCGTCGATCTCGATTCCGAGAGCGCCTCCAAGGAGCCGGCTTGCAGCTCGAGGTCCGAGCGTCGCCGTAATCTCGTCGGGCCCGGTGTTGGTCGTCATGATGGTCGGGAGCCCGTTGCTCCAGCGTGCATTGGAAATCAGATTCATCTGTTCTCGCACCCAGTCGGTCGTACGCTGCGCTCCGAGATCATCGAGCACCAGGAGGTCGGTGCGGCAGGCCTTGTCGATGAGTCCCCGGTGTTCCGGTTCGTCGTACGAACGCCGAACTAGCTCCAGGAACTCCGGAAGGTACGTGAAGAATGCCGAACGCAGTCGGTGACGACGAAGGAGCTCCGCGAGCACGCTCACCGCGAGGTGCGTCTTTCCGATCCCGAAGTTCGTTCCGGTGATGAGCAGATTCTTCGACGTCTCACCGCGCTTGAAGTCCGCCGCGTACTTCTCACCGCGCTTCTTCGCTCTCCGCTGCAGCTCGTTGGTTGCCTCGAAATCGGAGAATCTCGAGCCCACGAGTTTCTCGCCGACACCAATCTTCCGAAGGCGCTCACGCAGAAGATGTTCCGACCAGCGAGAGCACCATTCGAGTCGGAGTCCTTTTTCTAGATCCCAGCACGGAGCTTTACCTCGATCGGATTCGTACTCGCTCGCGCAAGCGCCGCCGTGCTCGGGACACTTCGCGCAGAGTTTCAATCTCCGCTGAGCTATCTCGAGAGCACCGTCGGTCGTCGTGTTCACGAATTCTTTGAGACTCGTCTTCTTCGGAAACAGCGGAAGTAGTTCGGGCCCGTACTCGTCGGCTACGAAAGCCTGCACGTCTCGGCCGTGTGCATCTCGCTCGATTTGTTCTTCACGCGCTCGCGCCATCTCTCGCGAGCGCGCAATGAAATCGTGAGCCGCGCTTCCGATTTGCTTCATGCTTCTTTCCCCTCGTCTTCGTCGTCATCGTCAGCGAACAGCATGCGAGCGATCGGACCGTCGAAGCCGTTCGACGTAGACGGCACGTACGGCGCCGTGGATGCCACGACGCTAAGCTTCGGTTGCGTCGCTCGCACCCGCGTCTTCGACATCACCGCGGCGTCAATGAAACTGCTCAGTCTGGCATCCCATCGGCTAGGGGCCGCTGGACCCCAACCCTTTTGCCGAAGCTCCATGACCGTCGCGTCGTACTCGCTGGGGCTCAGCCCCCTCGCCTTGGCGTACAGCTCGTGGTCCGCGAGCGGCTCGTAGTCATCGGCGCTCACCGGCGCGTTCAGGATGTCCCCGCGTCGCCTCGGTGGGCTCGGGAGTGGGTCCGAACTGGCTCCCGGATCTTCGTCACGCTTCTGGTTCTTGTTCTGAGAAGATCCAGCTACAGAACCAGTACGGCTAGGCATAGCTAGGCTAGGAGTGACGGTTTTGACTGGTCCCGTGACGGGGGAGTCCTGTTTCGTGATGATACCGTCACGTTTCGTGACGCTGTGCTGTGGTCGCCCATTTACTCCGTCGGCCTCGTTTGCGTCTTCATCGTCGTCACGAGACCGGTCCTTAGCGTCACGTTTCGTGACGGCCGGCTCGGTGTCTGGTAGGCCACGACGTCGGAGATCCCGGCGTTTCGCGCGGTACTCCCTCGAGCGGAACTTCTCGCTGTGGACCGCCTCTTGTGCCTCGATAAACTTAATGATCACCAACTGTTGGTCGATTATCGCCAGCACTTTGTGCTTCAATAGCTTCGGGAGGCCGGTTTCCACTACATGAAGAGGAAGCCGGGTCACGGCCTTCACGGCCTCCTCCACGGTGTTCCCGTCCCCGAAGTCGAGGACTCCTGCGCGGTCAACCTTGCGCATTAGAAGGACAAAAACGCACTGACCGTCCCATTCGAGACATTCCCAGGTCGCGGTGTCGCGCGTGTAGACGCGAACGTATCGTTCGTCGCTGAAATCCAATGTGGCGCTCCGTCAACCCTCTGAAACGAGGGGAATCAAGCGACTTTGGACTCAGGGACTTCTTGGCTTTGGGGGAGCAGGCTCTTCGCGTACGCGCGGAGTGCGCGACGGAGGACGTCTGATTTGCTGAGTTTTTCGGTGGCGCTGAGCTTGTTCAGGAGCTCGAGATCATCCGAATCCAGGAGAAGGGTCAGTTGCCGCTTTGGCTCGGTGTCTTCCATGGGATCTCCGCCTTTAGCAAGATGATCGCACCATGGTCAAGCAATGGTGTCGCCATGGGACGCATTTGTGTCCTACATCGACTCACTTCTCCCAGGGCAGTTTCACTTTGGCGGCTGCCGCGCGCTGTCGCGCCTGCTTCTCGGGGTCCATCTTCGAGAAGATGTTCTCGCTCGGGCGAGTCCACACACCGAGTCGCTCTGCTGTGGCGAGGATCCATTGCGTCTGCCGCGGCGTGCTGAATCTAAAGCCGCTTGAGAGCATGTCTTCGAAGGCAGCGAGTTCGTTCTCGCTCAGCCGCTCCTGGTGCTCGGTGAGTAAAGTGACGAGCAGGGCGTGCAGATCGACAGGAGCAGTCATGTCGGATCCTGGTACCCGTGGATGTGTCCGCACACGAGGGAGTTGTCTGGTCGTCTCGTTCTCACGGTGCCGCAGTCAGCGCAATGAACACGGAACAGAAACCGCAAAACGGACAGTACTGGATCCGTCGAGGCGACGGGTAGAGACGCCAGTACCCAGCCAGTAGCTGAATGTCTTTGTCCGAACACTTCGGACACCTAACAGCAGGGATGTGCACTAGCTCGCCTTCTTCTGCTTCTTGCACTGCGCCGGGTCTCCGTGGATGTTGCCGGTGACGAGATTACCACCGGTCGGTTGCCCCGCGGGGATGAACTGCTGGCAGCGACAACACGGAAGGTCGAATCGCGACGTGATGATGTTGCCGTAGGTGCTCGGGTGGCTCCCGTCGTCCGCGAAGCGTCGTTGGGGAAACCGCCCATGCCCCGCGAAGTCCTTCGCTGGGTCTTTCGTTCGTACCGTCTCGGTCTCCGGAGCGAGTCGGAGATCGAACGCTGGCTTCAGCGCCGCCTGCGGAACATGGAAGCTCGGCATGAGCGAGTTGTCCGTGTTCCAGTACTCGGTCTTCTTTGCGTCGGCGCCGAGCAGCCACCCCACGATGGCGAACGTCGGACTGTCGCGATCGATGACGAGCACGAAGACATGGTCGTCCGCGTCGTTCTCCTCGACGACGAGGTTACCGAGGACGAAGCTTGTCGTCTTCACTTCGAGCCCGGTGACGTCTCGATCGAGGTTCTTCCAAATCTTCCATTTCGAGAGCCCCTCGAACTCCCCGTCCCACTTTCGGTTGAACGCGATGGAGACAGCGTACTCGGCGACTGCATTCTTCACGTCGAGCTCAACCGCGTGGATGGTCGAACCTCGAGCACGGTGTCGCGCCTTTCCAATCTGAGTCGCGAACGTCACCTGCTCGGGCTTCAGCGCCCCCGTCATCCTTCTCGCCATTTATTCGATGACCTCGTTCGTTCGCGGATCTCGAGTAACGACACGCCGCTCGGGCTCGGGTTCAACGAGCACGGCCACCGGCGCGGGACGAGGCGCAGGGCTTCGTGGCGGCGCCACCAGACGCGGCCCCGTGGCGTCCGCGTAGCGGCGCCGCTTCTGGGCGAAGGGAGCTTTCGTGGCCGCCATCCTGCTCCTTCGAGGGTGCGTCCTCTCTTGGTTTTGGTCAAGGAAACGCGGCCGAAAACTGGAAGCCATTTGACAACGGTGGCTAGCTTGGCTAGCAAGGCTATCCAGAGCAGGTCGCCGGTTTCTCCCATCCCCCCATGGCCACCCGGTGGCCTGCTCGCTTCTTTCAGAAAGGATTCGCCGATGCTCGACAAGGACCAGCGCGAGAAAATTCAGAATGCCGTCCGGCTACTGCAGCTCGATGGTGATCGAGACGTCTGGGCGAAGGTGGCAGAGGATCTTTATGGCTCCGGCATCCGAGTTCCTTTCCTTTTGAGCGACATGGTCGGCGAGTTGAAACGTCATCGGCACAATCTGTCCCGCGTGGAGGAGCAGGCCCGGAGCTACCAGGAAATGGCGAGACAGGAGGCGGTGGAACTTGAGCAGATCCGGGCCAAGCTGATGGTTGGGCTAGCGGACTTTCTTCTGACCGATGGGAGCGAGTAGGTGAAAACTAAATTGAGAGTTCGGGTCGAAGACTTTCGAGTGGCGAGCGGCGCCACGGCGTTCAATGGGCAGCTCGGTACGATGGCCCTTCCAGCCGTCGACCGGATTCGACTCTGCGCCTCGCTCTGTATTGAGGAGCCTCTCGAGACGCTGGAGGGGTTCGGAGCGGACCCGGAGATCATTGCGCGCATGAAGGTTCTTGCAGCGGAGGCCGTTGCGAGCATCGTACGCGGTCGATGCAACATCGTAGAGGTCGCTGATGGCCTCGGCGATAGCGACTACGTGAACGAGTGGGCTCGGTGCGAGTTCGGGCTCGACGGCGAACCTATTGCTGACGAGATCCAGCGCGCCAACCTCGCAAAGTTCGGTCCTGGGAGCAGCTTCAATGCGGCCGGCAAGGTACAGAAGCCTCCTGGATGGACGCCTCCGGACATCGCCGCGGTGCTACGCACGCAGGGATGGAGCGTCGCGTGAACGGACGGCTGATTGCGATCTCGATTCTGATTGCAGGTCAAGGGATCGAGTCGGCAATCAGTAGGCATCCCGTAGCGACCTGCGTGTGTGCCTCGGAGCACAGGTAGATGAGCTACGGAGAAAAAATGATCCTGACGGGCATGGTCATCGGCGTCCTCACTATGGTGATCCTCGCGGGCCCCAGCTGGTGGTCTCGCGGTCGCCAGGTCGTCGAACTCCGTCGTCGGCTGGCGGAGTACCGGAGGGATTGGAAGAAGCCATGAGCCCCCAATCTCCACTAAGGGTTTCCGTTCGTCCGGACTTCGACATGATCGAAGTCAGCACGGACGGCCCTGCGCGCACGAAGGACGGACGTCCATGGACCCGGTGGGCGAAGTACGGCTCTTATGCCGGTTGGCACGCGGTCGGTGCCCGGAAGCCGAAGCTGTCTGGGCAACCGAAGTTCTGGGAAGCGGTCTTTTCGGTGGCGTGCGCCGTCGCGGGTGGCAACCTCGACCAGGTTCATTGCTGTGGACGCGGAGTTCTGGCGCTCGGTGGCCTTGGTGTCACGATGCGAAGCGGTTACGCGCAGCTTCTGCTCCACTGCTGCCTCATCAACAACCCAGTGCGGTACGTGGAGGTGATGGCTCCGGTGCTCAAGGAAGTGGGCTGCTACACGAAAGAGAACGACAAGAGTCCGAGTGGCGTCGTGATCTACGGATACAACGATTTGCCCTACGTGACCGAAATCGAGCTGAGGCGGTTGATCCTTTCCGGTTCCGATGGCGTCAAATGGACGAATCCGCAGAAGTCGCGCGCCCAGCTCTGGGTCTCCTGCTGTTCGGAACTCCTTCGTGACGAACGAATGGACGCGGCCCAGCAGTCGTTCGCCGAGGAGGTCATGCCGGCGCTCCTTACGGAGGACACGAAGGTCGCAGTCAAATGGCCTCGGCAGGGGCCGCGGGACTTCTGGCAGTACACGAAGGAGCAACAGCTCCTCTGGGGCCTCGCGTGCGTGCTCGCGCTCGCGGACGAAGAAGAAACCGAGACCTTGATGGTCGGCGCAAGGTCCCTAGCTGATGTGAGTGAAGGGTTTTCCGCGGAGGATATGCTCCGGCAGCTCGATGTGCAGCTCTATGGGGGTAGCTACGAGCAGTCCTTCCGCGACCGATGCCTAGCGGCTCTCGTCCTGCTGGCGAAGTTGATGAACGTCGAGGCCGTGACGAACATGGGGATCGTGACGTGATATGGCCATCCGGATCTGCCGCAACATCGAACCCGTGGGACCTCCCGAGCGCTTCGAGATCCCAGCTCACCGTGAGCTCCGTCGGCACCGCGAAAGAACACCAATGAACCAAGAAAAACTAAAAGCTGCGCTCGACGCGGTGGTGGACCTCATTCAGGACGAACTCGTCAGCGACGACCGGCAGCGATTCAACCGGATCGGGCGCCTGACGTCGCTCTGTCAGCGGCTGCAGAAGGAGGGGAGCACCCGGGTGAAGGACTTCATGGGGGACGGTCTCATGAATGGAATGGGCGTCGTTGCCGGCGCCCAGATGGATGCCCTCGACCTCTACGAAAATGGCGTCGGCGCGTACGATATGAATGCCCAAGTGCCGTTTCCGGTGCCGCCAAACGACACCCAGCAGATAACGCGGGAGCTGCTCGCTCAGGTCGCACCGGCAATGGCTTCTCTGAACGAGCAGAATGCGGCCAAGGCCCGCGCGTCGGAAGCCCGCGAACTCCATGAGTTGATTCAGATTCGGGAGAACTTGAAGAATATTCGCGAGTGCGAGCCGCGCCATGTGGAAAGTCTCAACAAGCGAATCGACGAACTTTTGTCCGCGGTGTGCAAAGGAGAACAAGTAGATGCAGCAGTTCACATGGTTCCTGCCCTCGATGTACGGGGACATCAAGCTCAACCGAGTGACGTCGGAGGTAACGAAGCTCACGCTGACCGGGCTGTCCCCGACAGAGAAGATGGCCGTGAAGGCGCTCTTCGAGAAGGCGGTGAAGCCGGGATGGCAGCAGAAGATCTGGGCGACGGAGGCGATGCTCGAGGAGGTGGACCTCGGCTCGCTCCGGGAGCAGACGGTGGACCTGAACGCTCCAATGTCGAAGGTCCAGGACTTCCTACAGAGGCAGCTGAAGCCGCACCGAAAGCAGATCTCGGCGGTCCGGTTCACGAACGGGAAGCTGGAGGAGCTGAGCGAGGCGACTCTTCAGGTGATCGACTCCTTGCCAGCCGCTCCGGTCACTTCGCCGCCGGCGACCTCATCCGCCGCGAAGGATGGTGAGGAGGAAGCGACGAAGCGTAATCCCAAACCGAAACCGGTCCCCGCGGTCGCCGTGACCGTGGCGCAGCCGGTGCTCGGTTGCCCCGCTCCGGAGTTCGACGAGGTCGACCTCCGGGCGAACCGGGTGCTCGCTGCGTTCCTCGAGCCCGACCAGGTAGAGGACTTCAACCGGTACCAGCAGTTCGTGGCGGTCGGGGCCGACACGGGGCACCGGTACATGTTGAGCTCCCGCTCGTGCAAGCGGGCGCTCTCGAAGCACTCATCGTTCCGGTCCCTCTTCGATCTCGACGAAGAGAGAGCGCTCTGCGTGCACGATTGGGAGGTCCCGGAGGGGGAAGAGCTCCTGGGGCTCTTCGTTCATATCTCGCTCCCAGATCTCGAGCAGTACGTCCGCGGCATACCGGCGATGGGTGTCTACGAATGAGCCTAGAGACGCAGCGCCTACTCGTGAAGGGCATCCTGGAGAACGCGGACCGGTTTGATTGGTCCATTCAGGGATTCGGGATGCTCCGCATGTACCTCTCGAAGGAGGTGCGGCTTCACATCTGGAATCCGGCGTTCGTGGTGTCGAACGTGTCGACGGTCCATGACCACCCCTGGTCCTTCAGGTCGGATGTGATCTGCGGCACCATCTGGAACCAACGCTACACGGTGCACCGCCGCGGTGAAGACGGACGAATGCGCGACGATCCTCCGTATCCGATTCAGGCTACATACGAGCCTGCGGAGGACACGGATCTCTGCGTCGTGATCCGGTGCGGTACGGGCGGTGGCATCGACAAGGCCTGCAACGCCGGAAATCCCGAACCTCGTACGCTCATCCCGTGGAACCTGCAGACCTACGGAGCAGGGACGTCGTACGACCAGATGGCGTCCGATGTCCATGAGACCCGGGCGCAGGGCGGCACTGTGACGCTCGTCACTCGGGTGTTCAACGAGGACACGGAGCACGCGCGGGTCTTCTTCCCGCTCGGGACCGAATGGGTGAGCGCGGAGCCGCGCCGTGCGACGCCTGCGGAAAGGGCGTCCTTCGTTCTGCCGGCGCTGTCGCTCCTCATGAAGGAGCAGCTGGCGTCTGATGGGAAGCCATGATCGAGACGAAGCCGTGGCCGGACAACGAGGAGGTAAAGAGCTTCCCCGCGAACGCCGTAACAGTCGAACTCACGCAGGACGAAGTCCTTCAGGCACTGGCTACGTACGTAGGAAACGCGCGCGGCGACAAGTTCCCGGCAACCGCATGGATTCAGTACAGGAACACACCCGGGAAAACGACCATCAGGCTGACGTACTGGTGTCACAAAGAGGAGTCACAGTCATGAGCGCGCTCGACATGGGAATCACCGCTCCGTGCCCGTTCTGTGGCTGCAGAGACGCTCCGGATATCGTGGAGGATGGGAGCGAGGTCTACGCCTTCTGTGAGGACTGCCTCGCACAGGGCCCTCCGACCCGTATCGGATGTCGCGACGAGGACGAGGATGGTCCCTTTGATCTCGAGAAGGAGGCGCTCGAACTCTGGAACGACCGGGGTCCCAAAGCGGTCACTGTCGAGGCGGTCTACGACCTCTGCCCTGCGCTCGAGGCCTCCCTCGCGGCACTCGAGTCCAAGGAACCGACCGTCCGCGCGGTGCGCGAGAAGCTCGAAGCGGCCATAACGAACATCGGCGACCGAGCGAAGCGGTTGAAGGTAGACCTGACGCCGAAGGAGCTTGCGCTCTTCGAGAAACGGAAGCGACCAGATGGTTGAACGTCGCCTCACGTTTCACGTAACGAACTCGAAGCTGCAGCCCGATGGCCGGTACGGGCAAGAACTATTGCTGGACGAATTCAGCGTCCGCGGCGCTGCTGTGGATCCAACAACCGTTCAGGTGGGCGCCACCTTTCAGAAGGTCACCCGTTTAGAGGGAACCGACAACACGGAACGATGGGGGTTTGCTGGTCCGTATCGGACATGGACGCCTGGTACGACCCTCAGTTTCGAGGGAAAGACAGTACAGAAATCCGTGAGAATTACCTTTAAGGCCCTCCCGAAAAATCTCAACTGGGACATCCCGGTGTCAAAATGAACGAACTCGCCGAAGTGTTGGACACCCTGAAGCCGCCGCCGCCGCCGACCCAGAAGAAGAGTTGGATCCACGCACTCCCGCACGAGTGGCTCAGACTCGAGGAGCACGAGGGGAACTGCGACGAGCTGCCGTCCTGGTTGACGCCGAAGACGGGCTGCCCGAAGTGCGGCGCGGCATGGCTTTCGGTGGGGCAGGTTGCATTCGGCAGTACCTGCCACCGGGGAAGGCTCGGTCCCAGGCTCGAGGTCCTCCAGATCGGGCACATCGAGCCCCCGATGGCGGTGCGGCTCGAATGCGGCGGCGGTCACCTGGTGGAGTTCGATGGGCAGCTGCTCACGGTGATCGAGCCCCTTGGCGCAAGACTGTTGACCTTAGGCATTATGGGTATTGTCGGCATGGCTTTCTATGGAAGAGCGTTTGTCGCAACGGAGCGTCCCCAATGAAAAGCGGCGCCCTCGACGCGCTCCTTGGTGAGCTGCGGACCAGCGAGATCGACTTCTTCAGTCCTAGCGCCGTCGAGCGCTGGATAGAGAGAGCTTTCGCTGCTGGCAAGCAGGTGGCGTTCTCAGCAGCGCTTCACGAGTGCGACGCGGAGGTCAAGCGGTACGCCATCTCGATGCCTCAATACGATGCCGCGCTGATGATCGCGCAAGCCGTCGAGCGTCGCTGGAAACTCGACGTGAATACGGGCCGACTGAGGGATTTATGACGCACATCGACGACTGGGTCTACAACCACAGCAACCCGTCCTACCCGCGGTGGCTCTTCCTCCACTTCCGGCTTCCAGCCCACCTGCAGCCGCTCGCCAGAGAATTCATTCAGACGAAGCTCTTCTGCAAGTACAAGGAGAAGCCCTACCGAGTGACCGGCGCGGGCCGGTTCGGGGAGATCTGGCTGACCGAGGACTTCGAACAGGAGACAGGGTACCAGCTCACGGCCGACGTGGACGAGTGCTCGGACTGGAGCGACCATGTCTGAGGTGTGTGGGCATCCGGCAGCGGCATGCCACGAAGGCCCCCGCGCGCCGGCTCGCTGGGGCTCGTGGCCGACGGAGGTCTGCGAGCTCTGCGGGTACTACCGGCTGAACCTGCCGAATGTGAGACCGAGACCACAATGGGAGAAAGGACCGGTACCTAAGCGTGACGACTATGACGAGTAACGCAGAATCGAAAGCCTGGCTCGTGGAAGATCCGTTCGACGACGAGAATCGGATGGTCGTCGTGCACGGGGCAACGCGGGGCGTGGCGAAGAAGATTGGGCTCGCCGAGCTGAGCGAGTTCGGGTACCCGGAGTGGACTGACCTGCGTGTCACTCGCGCCCCGAGCTTCGACGGGATCTACGGCGACGCTCTCACACGCGCCCAGCTCGCCGCCGGCTGGTACCACGGATGCTACACATGCCGAGAGCATGTGCGGTCCGAGGTGGTGCCGGGTGAAGTATACGACGAGGGACACCTGTCGGCTCCGTACGTGCTTCGCGATGAGACTGTCTACTGCTCCGTGAAGTGCTGCATCGAGGAGCTCCAGCGGCAGCGCCGGGTGCTCATTGAGAAGTGGGAGGCCATCGAGAAGGCAACCCAGGTGTGGCCCGACGTTCCGGTGATCGATTGCTACAAGAACTCGCACGGGTACGTGGCTCAGCTGCAGCGCCCGGAGAACGACTATCCGACGACCGAGTGGGCGCCGCTGGAGACTCCATGAGCAAGAAGAGAAGAGAGACGCCGGTCTTCAGGGAGCGGAAGCATGGGTGGATCCGTTTTCACGAAGGGGTGAGCCCCATCGACGGAAGGCCTGACGGCTGGTCGATGCCCGATCCAGAGTACGGACCGCTCGGCGAGGCCGCGCACACGGCGCGGTACTCTCTGGCCAATCTGACTCAGACTCAGGCTTACCTGCTCTGTTCGGCCTTCGAGACGTACCACCACCTGATGACCCATCCGAGCGGCACGGAGTACGCCGTGCATCAGCTCCGGGCGATGAGACGTGCTCTCGACGCCGAAGAGGTGGACACCACTCCGGAGAAGAAAACCGCATGAGCGACGATTCGTCCCGTGAGGAGCGTCTGGCTGCGCGTAAAGCGAGGGAGCTGGCGAAGGTCTGTGCCCTCTGCAAGCTCCCGAGCCCTCGGGGCGAGGCGCACAAATGCCCGCACGGAAACCAGTGCCGTCATCGGTCGGATTGGAAGAGCCCCGAGTGCGACGAGTGCTGTCATCCGCTTCGACGGCACATCCCCAAGTACCACCAGAAATATTTCGCCAAGGACTTCGAGTGAAGGACGACGAGGTGACCGCTCTTGTCGCTCCGCAGCCAGCGGAAGCATTTCCGGATCTCGGACTCAAGCTCCTTGGCCACTGCATTTTGTGCGGCGGTCCCTGCTACGGCGAGGGATCACAGATCCATACCGAGGCCTGCGCGCAGTTCAGGGAGCAGTTCGAGACTCTGCGGGCCCTGCAGCTCGTGGAGTGCACGTTGTGGGGAGGAGAAGTGGACATCCGTTGCTCGGTGTGCGGGCGCGCCTGGTTCAAGGGCGAGGCGGAATGTCATCGCATTGGGTGCATCGCCGGCCCATTCGCGAAAAAGGAAGTAGCGCCATGAACGACGAAACTGGACTCCAGCCAATGACATTTGATCCGTTGCCCAACCCGTGGCGCGACTGCCTGCCGAGGTGCCACGCAGGTGGGGGCTGCAAGAAGATCGGCGTGAAGTGGGTGGCGCGGCACATCCTCTACTGCGACGACCACGGAGGAGCGTGGCTTCTGGACGCTCCATGGGCGAAGCTGGCGAGGGCGGAAGGCGTATGACGCTCACCGATGCGAACGGATTCCTCTCGTTCATCTTGAACGTCGCCGGCAACATGATGCTCGCCTGGAAGTGGAGGAGCGGCTGGGTGGTCCGCATCGTCGCGATCGTGTCGTGGGGACTCTACGGTCTTCAGATCCGAAGCAACCCCATCATGCTCAACGCGGTCACCTTCTTCTGCATCAACTGCTACGGCTGGTGGAAGTGGAGGAAGGAAGAAAAGCTGAAGGCGGAGAAGAAGCCTTCGGAGTACGAGAAGTGGTTCGAGGAACAACGGAGGTCGGCTTAGATGGCAATCGCGGATGAATTCACGACGGGTCTCTATCGGCACTACAAAGGCGGGCTGTACACGGCCATCGCGCTCGTGACGCACCACGAGACGAGGAAGCCGATGGTCCTCTACGTGTCGCACACGTACGGCGGGATGAACGTCCGACCGCTCTATGGGTGGAGAGGGGATCCTGACGGGTGGGCGGACCTGATAGACCCGTCGTTGCTCGATCCGGACCAGCCTCGCGGACACACGATGCCTCGATTCACGTACGTCGGCCCGCTCCCGAGCGACACGCCGGTCACGAAGCGATGAAGAATCCCGTCAACTGGTCCCTGATCGAGGCGCTGATGGGGCTTGCGATCCGTGGAGGGCAACTATCGAAGGAAGCGCACTCGGAGCTGCAGCGAGCCCATGCCCGTCACCCGGCGAAGTACAGCGAACTCCACAAGTCCGTGAAGAAGGTCGAGATGGACAGAATGGCCATGAGGGATCCGAAATGAGCTCCACAAATCGCGGCGCCGAACGTGAGGAGGAGGACCAGTACTTCTCGAGGTATCCGGTCGCGCTCGGCATCTGTGAGGCCCTGAAAGGATACGGAGTCGCGGCTGCGGGGAAGCTCCTGGAGCCGTCGGCAGGGACCGGCGCGTTCGTGAGCACGGCCGCGGAGGTGTGGGAGCCGACCACGCTCGTCTGGAACGACATCAACACGAAGCTCATCCTGCCAGAGCACGAACAGCGAGCCCGTGGCTTCACCGAAAACCTGGTGAGTCTAGAGTCCGACTTCCTGCTCATGCCTTCGACGGGCGACTACGATCTTGTCGTAGGAAATCCGCCGTACTCGGAAGCAGAGAAACACGTCCGGAAAGCCCTCACGATGATCCATGAGGACGGTTTCGTGGCGTTCTTGCTGCGCGTAAACTTTCTCGCCGGCATTGAGCGCACGGCTGGGCTTTGGGCTGAGCATCCCCACGAATTCATGGGCGTGCTCGATAAGCGTCCGAAATTCGTGGACGGATACCGCATCAACAAGAAGGGGAAGAGGGTCAAGAAGGGAACAGACTCGTGCGAGTACGCGGTCTTCGTCTGGAGAAAGGAGCGTCCGGAGTACGAACCGGTGACGCGCTGGATCCAGTGGTCGAAGTACGAGAAGCGATTCAAGAACACGGTCGCGCGCATCGAAGTGACCGCAAAAGTGGACACGCCGCCGAAACTCGTGGCAGGTTCACGAGCTCGAAGGAGCTGACACATGAAACGATTCACGATTCTCCTGCTCACACTCGCGACGCTGTTCGGAGCGGTCGGGGCTGACGCTGATACGTCGGGTCTCGCTCGCTGGCTCTACTCCATCGCTGAGAAAATGCCGCATTCTGCGGCCCCCGGGGAGACGAGGGAGCAGTATCTCGAGCGGCTCTCTGGCATGACGAAGTCCGTCGCCGTCGCGATGAAACCTTACGCAAACGGGCAGGGCTGGACGACGACAGAGCTCGCGCTCGCCGAGCTCGAGCTCTGGAACGCCGAGACGCTCTTCGATCAGAGGATCCATGCTGGCCTCGAGCATCCCAAGTGGACGCAGGACAGCGGTCGGGCGAAGTGCATGGGACAGATCCATGTCTCGCTCCTCGTGCCTCAGGACCAATGGGAGAAGCTCGTGGGCACGGACGAGGGCGCGACTCAGATGTGCGCGGATGCGACGGCCCGGGTGCTCGTCGCGCAGGCGCGAAACTGCGGCGTGTGGGCGGGTCAGCGCGCGGACAGGAACAAGGTGGCCAAGGTCTTCGCGGCATACGCGAGCGGCGGCGCCTGCGTGCCGCAGGAGCGGGACTACGCGCGAGCCGACAAGTGGAACTCGTTCATCGCTCGGCGCCCAGATCGGAGTCCGATTCGTGGCTTCCGCCGCGCGGGCCCCAGGGAGCTCACAGCGGAGGCGATCGAGGAGGCGCGCCGGATGGCTGCAGATCTAGGCAAGGAACCGAGTGTGCATGTGGGCAGCATGTCGCTCGAGTTCGGTTCTGGGCCGGAGAAGTACCAGCTTCTGGTGGAGAAACACGCCGACAATAAGGTCGGCGTGAGTGTCTTCCTGAGGGAAGCGACTCAGGCGGGGCGATAGGGGATGAAACGACTCGAACAGTTGAATCAAGAGGTCACCGTTGCGATCTTGAACGCGGAGACCGTCGATCGAGATCTGGAGCGGTGTCGTCTCCGTGCGGTCGAGCTTTGGGAAAGAGTTCTGAATGCGGAGCAGGCGCTCGTGGATTGTCTCCCGGTAGGAGCAACCATGGAGCGGGATATCGCGGAACGCGGAGTCACCTCAGCCAGAGAGAGGTTGGAAGAGCTCCGTCACGCGGGCTGATAGAGCGTCGAGCCCTGGTGCCATCCGATGGGATGCATCCCTGAGTCCGGCTCGTGGCAGTGCCACATGCGCAAGATCCCGAGGAGCCCCCCGTCCGCATCCGTGAACGTCGTCCACGTACCCCAGGGAAGCGATAACGCGTGGACGGCCGCGGAGGTGGCGACAGAACTCACGGACCCGGAGTACTGTCGCCAGCCGGCAGGTGGCGAAGGCTGCGCGCTCGGCGACGTCCCCTTGCAGACCCCTTCTGGGATCTCAGCAGGCGCTTCCTCTTCAGGCTTCCGGAACGCGAGCCAGACAATCCCGATGGCTCCCGCGGCGACGAGCGCGCCGCCGGCGAGCATGAGAGGAGAGCGGGCCATCTGGACTAGAGGATACCGAGCCCTTAGGCTTCGGGGAAGGACAACAGCGTGGACACCTACATCGCGAAAGCGCTCGATGAGCTCAAGAAGAAGAGTCTCACCGAAATCCAGGTCGAGACGGCGCTCGTGTGGTGCGGCCGCGCCTGCGCTGCCGCGGAGCTCGGGCTCCAGGTGGACGCCGTCGAGTACGCCCACGAAGCCATCGAGCACGCGGCGTTGAGCGGCGACGATGGTGTCCTCAACTACGTGAGATATCTTCTCACACAGTTCCGGGTGCCGGTTTGAACCCTGAGAAGGAGGCTCAGCGCCATCCTCGCTGCTGCATCTCGTGGCACGAGCCAGGCGTCTATTTCTCTGGTCCCGATGCTTACGGCTGCCTTCAGTGCGACCGCTGGCTCGAGTCGAAGTGTCCACCGGAAGAGCACTGCGCGTTTTGCACGCAGCGACCGGACAGGCCATCGGACATGATTCCGCCGTGACGTTCCTCTACTGGTACGTGTCATGTGGGATCGTCACCTGGGTGCTGCTCGTCGCTGATCGACAGGCTCGTCTTCATCCCCGCATCTTCGTGCCTGCTTTGCGGCTAGCCATTCGGGACTTCGGATGCGTCCGCGTTGCCCTCTGGGCCCTCCTCTGCCTGGTCGCCTGGTGGCTCGTCCTCATCGCGTGGTCGACGAGTTGGCTGCGTCCTCGGCCGTAAAATCGCCGGATCCTTCTCAGGCTTGCTCGTCCCACGGGGGAGGGAGTACCCTCCGGGTATGTCCGTCGGAGGATTTGTCAAATGAGTAGGTATGGTTCCGTAACAATCGCCAGCCCCACGGCCTCACTCATCACACGAGTGCTACAAAGTTCCGACCCTGTAGCCCTCGCGGCGGCAGTGAACGCGGCGATCACTGCGATCTACGCGCTCGGAACGAGCTACCGCGTCATCGACATCTCGCTTTCCGGCGCCGGCGACGGCAACGCCTTCATCGTCGTCGTCGAAGCGGGCCGCACGGCGGATCTCGTGGATGGCGGTTTCGTGGCAGCTCCACAGGTCACCTGCTACCTCGCTTCGGAAGCGGAGGCTCTCGCCATTGCTCGCTCCCAAGCACAGCCGGCGAGCGGCGTCGTCTCCGATTCTCAGATCGCGGGCTCCTCGAAGGGCACTCAGTTCATGGGGATGCTCGTTCGCGGCACTCCTTCGGTCGGAACGGTTGGTCCCACGGGACCGACTGGACCGACTGGGCCGCTTGGCACCGGACCCACCGGACCCACGGGCAGCACCGGCGTCACCGGCACCACCGGAACGACGGGCCCGACTGGGCGCACTGGCAGCACGGGACCCACCGGTCCGACTGGACCGTGATCTCGAACTGATCTTGTAGCCGTACCTGCTGAGTCGGGTACAGAATGAGTGCACGAACATGACCAGGTACGGCTCCGTTGTTATCTCGAGTTTGTCGTCGCGGATTTCTCGCATCGTCGAGAGTTCGGATCCCGACGATCTGGCAGCGCTAGCGAACGCTGCGGTGACAGCGCTCCCCTCCGGCTACGTGGTCGTCGAGATCACGCTGGCCGGCGCGGGGCAGGGGCCGACCTTCACGATCTCGATCGAGGCGGGTCTCGCCGCGGACGTCGTCGGCGGCTTCATCACTCCTCCGGTGCTTCGCTGCTTCGCCGCTTCGAATGCGGAGGCACTTACGAGTCTTCGTCCTGCGGCTGGTCCCCCGGTCGGGCAGATCTACGCCGACACGCAGTACGCTGGTGCGAGCAACGGCCAGCGCTTCATGGCGCTCGTCGTCCAGGGCCCTGTCGTCTCCGCCTCCGGCACCGTAGGCCCGACGGGCGCGACAGGCGCTGCGGGCAGTGCGACGAACACCGGCGCGACGGGCGGCACGGGACGAACCGGACCGACAGGCGGCACGGGCGCGACGGGAGCCGCGGGCGCCGCGGCGAACACAGGAGCGACCGGGTCGACCGGACCAACGGGAACGTCGAGCACGGGCGCGACGGGGCCGACCGGCACCGCGGGCGCCGCGAGCACGGTCACGGGTCCGACGGGCACGGGCGGGACGACGGGAAGCACCGGTCCGACCGGCACACCTGGAACGGCCTCCGGCACGGGCGCGACGGGGCCCGCGGGCGCGGGCGGCGCGACGGGGCCAACTGGCCTTCAAGGGACTGCAGCGAACACGGGCGCGACGGGCCCCGCGGGCGCGGCTGGCACAACGGGAGCCACTGGAACCGCTGGCGCCGCGAGCACGGTCACGGGTCCCACGGGCACGACGGGCCCGACCGGTTCCGCTGGCGCTGCGGGCGCAACAGGCGCGACTGGCAGGACAGGCGCGACGGGACCTACTGGCGCGAGTCCGACGGAGACGGTCGACTACGTTCCGATTCCGGAACAGGGGATCGCAGCCGATGCGGGTCACAACGTCGGCACGAACTTCGAGGGTGCATCCTTCATCGCACGTCGTGCGATCAACGTCACGAAGCTGCAGTATCGGATCACGGCAGCGGTCGGCGCGAACTTCGTCATCGGTGTCTATCAAGCGCCCGGCGGCGGTTCCGGGGTTGCAAACCTGATCGGACAGACCACTCGTGTGGCGGTGACGGCGAGTTCCTCCATCCAGACAGACACCGTCTTCATCCAGCTCGAAGCTGGTATTTACTACGTACTATTTGGAGTGGCGAACGCCGGTGCGCTCGCGCTCGATGCGTATGGAGTCATGGCGGTCACGCTCATGAACGTCGCGGGTGATGTTGGAGCGACCTTGCATCCCGTGACGTTCACCACGGCCATCCCGGCGTCCGGCGGCGCCCCGGCTACGTTCGACCCAACGACGGGTGGACAGGCCGTTGCGGACGCGGGCAACGCCCACGCACTCGTTCATCGTCTTCTGAGCTAGCCAAGCTAGCCAGCCTGTGGGATGCTAGCCATCCCATGAGCGAAGTCATCGACTGCTTCACGTTTCACGACGAGCTCGACATGCTCGAGTGCCGGCTCGAGGCAATGAGCCCGTTCGTCGACCGGTTCGCGCTGGTCGAGGCCGGGCAGACATTCCAGGGGGAACGAAAGCCCTTCTACTTCCTCCGGAACGAGAAGCGTTTCGCCCCGTGGCGGGACCGCATTCTCTGGCTCGGGACGAACGAACTCCAGGGAGAGACGACATGGGAACGGGAGTACGCGCAGCGCGAGCATTTCCGTCGGCTGAAGACGTTCGGAGTTCCGCTCGATGCGCTGATCTTGAACGGAGATGTGGACGAGATCCCTACCAGGCAAGCTGTGGGCGCGGCTGCGAAGCTCGCCGAGGAGGGGCTCTTCTCCGCATTCGACTATCGTCTGTGCTGCTTCGCTGTCGATTGGGAGTATCCGACGACACTGAGGGGCACGGTGGCCGGGAAGCTAGGAATGATCGAGTCGTTCGCAGACATGCGGCGAAAGCGAGACGTCGTAGAAGGGATCCCGAACGCGGGGTTTCATTTCTCGTGGATGGGCGGCAAAGAAGCGACGCTCCGGAAGCTCGACTCGTTCTCGCACACGGAGATCAAGGACGCCGTGCGCCCGGGGCTCGAGGCAGGGAACTACCTCTCCGAGGGGCGCCATGTGGACGGTGCGAAGCTCGTTCCGATCGAGGTGGACGGGAGCTTCCCGGCGTTCATTCGGGAGCGCCGATGCCCCGCGAACTGGTTTCGTCCTCGCGGCTAAGGCTTCTTCGAGCACGCGCGGCAGACAACGATCCACATCGGGCCCATGGGGTCCTCTTTGCCGAGGAACCGCCAGAGGGCTCCTCTCTTGCTGCAGTTGCCACTGTCGCACCCGCTCTCGAGCGCGAGCCCATGAGGCGGATGTATCTCCGAGAGCGTGCCGTGAGGCGGATCAGGAGGGACGGACGCCACCGGGCGGATGGGGATGACACGCGCGACCATCTATTTGGTGCGCGCCAAGCGCGCCTCCTCTTCCAAGATAGCCTGTGCCGCACTCAAAGCCGTGTGGCGCTCGAAACCCCGCTCTGGGATCTCTCGAAGAATGGCGGCGAGGCGCTGGGCTCGATCTGGGACAAGCGCCTTGATTCCAAGTTCCTTGCGCAGCTCAACGAGGGCGTTCTCCAGCGAGTCCCCGTATCCGTGTTCATTGCCGGCCTGGACCCGCCAGGTGGTCTCGGACCAGCTCTCGCTGGGCATATTGTCATGGCGTTCTCCTTTCTTGAACTCCAGCCGCACCTCCGTCAACGACTCGTCTGGGAACTCGCGTTGCAGCTGAGCGAGAGCGTCTTTCAGCGGCTCGCTCATGAATTCCCCCACGTTTTTCTGAACCAATCCTCCCACTCCCATGGCTCGATGAGCCCGAGGTAGTCCTGTCGGTTTGCCTCTAGATCACCCCAAGTGAGTGAGCCACGGTCGAAGCCGCGCGTCTTCACTGTCATCTTTTGCGACGGGATGAGAAGTCCGATGCCGTAGTCCGAGTTGATGACGCGAAGGGGATGCCCCTCCTCACGGAGCTGCATCACGGCCTTCCACACGTCGCCGGTCCATTCGCTCTGGATGCCGGGAACAATCTGCATTGCCTCCGTGTGCGGGTTGCAGTCATGGAGCACGATGACGCCGCCCGCGGCAAGATTGAGAAGGGAGTCCTGCACCTCGGCGTAGACGACCTCTGCTCGATGATCTCCGTCGATGAAAACCAGGTCGAACTGGTTCACCCGCCCGTTGACCATCCGGAAGAATTCCTGGGAGGTTTTCGGTACGAAGACGTCAGACGCGGCCACGGCGGCAATCTGAGGCATTGGGTCCACGCCCCATTTCTCCTTGGTCTTCATTTGCCGCATGTTCGTGCCGTCGCAGACCCCAATCTCGAGGTACCGCTCCGCGGCGATGATTTCCGAGATCTTGTTCAAGACGTCCCAGTGCATGACCATCAGCGCCTCCTTGTCCTTCCTAGCTCCTCGAAGCTTCCACCCGGGCGGCGGCTTTCCATCGAACGGCGCGCTGTACTGCACGATGCCCTCGTGCCCGTTCCAGCGAGGGTTCCGGGACTCCCCGCCCCACTTCCGGAGGAAGTAGGCGTGGTTCCGTTCGCGCCCGAGCCTGAGCCAGTCAGGGTTGCCAGTGGCCGTGAGCGTCGCCCATCCGTGGTGCGTCACCGGCTCTGTGAGAGGGGCCCTCCGGACCACGAGAAGCCGTCGCATGCGTTCGTCGTAGTCGACATCCTCGTAGTACGCCGGCCAGAAGTTCTCGTCGTACCAGCCCACCGTGCGCGTCACCGACGTCGCTTGCCCGAACAGGGCCCACCCGTCTCCCTCGACGAAGTCAGCAAGACCGTCCTCGAGCCCTCGAGAGAGTTCCTCGAACGTCTTCTGACCGAACTCGATGTCGTCGTTCGAGATGATGACCCCAACGTCGTCCAGAGTCATCTCGAGGATGCGGTTCCAGGCTGCGGCGACGCCGATGTTGCGCCCCGGGTGGATGAGCTCCACGTCCGCAGCACGCTCTCCGAGCACGTCTTTCAGACGTTCTGGACCGAACCCGTTGCCGTTGTCGATGATGATGTACCCGTCTGGTCTGACGGAACCGCCCTCCGCGGAAAGAAGCAACGATTCGAGGAGGTCGTAGCGGCAGTACGTGGGGATTCCGAGTTTCAAGGCAGTTCTCCGTTCAGCAGATCGTTCACGAGACACCAGTCGAACATCTTCCAGCGCGCCGAGCTCTCCTCCACGCTGTGCGTAACGATGACCTTTCCGTCCTCAATGAGCATCCCGGCGGCGTACTCGACGCCCGAATGATCGAAGGTGAAGAGCGGGCTCCGTCGCCGGAGCTCGTCCCCTTCGATCTCGATGAACCGGTGCATGTACACGGTCCTCTGATCGGAGGTGTTCGGTCCCTCGAACCACGCCGTCTCGTGAATCATCGCGAGCCACCGGTCCGGGTAGTTCGGAAGCCGCACGGGTGCGCAGCTGCCGCGCCACCGGGAGCAGTTCCACTCCGGCGTCGTCTGGGACTCGACGGTGCATTCACCTGTCTCCGTGTCGACGACGAGCACCGTGAACGGATCGTAGCCGTAGATGACGCGGAA
>Ga0193744_1000106_pt1 | contig 29945 bp, 35 predicted proteins | sample L1a1metaG_FD_143056 | JGI IMG/M metagenome (GOLD analysis project Ga0193744, IMG submission 143056) | Soil microbial communities from a riparian zone of the East river system, Colorado, United States - L1a1 | ecosystem: Environmental > Terrestrial > Soil > Riparian zone | place: USA: East River...
AACCCCGACCGCGACCACGACCCCGACCGCGACCGCGACCGCGACCACGACCACGACCACGACCCCGACCGTTTGCGGCCTGCGTGCAACCGAGCGGGACTCATGCTATTTAACTGCCCTGGGCAGATCGTGTGGCCACGTGCTCGCGTCGATGATGCCGCCACGCGGTACAATCACCTCGCACTCGTCCGGGTAGGGCTCGATCTCGTTGGCTTTGCCAGCCCCGGATTTCAAAAACTCGTGAAAACGCCCGGTGTCGGCGATCCATGCGGCTTGGACTAGCACTAACTCGCCGTCCGTCACGCGCTTACACAGGCCGGTATAGTAATGCGTCACAGAGCGGACGAAATATTTGGTTCCTGCCTGATATGCGGTTTCGGACATCGTCCGCGCCGCACCATTGCCAAACAACTGCGCCAGCTGCTTCGCATCGCCTACCGTCAAGTCATCGATCCTTAGAGTCATTTCGTTCACTACGCCTTTGCGGACTTGCCGCGTTGTTTGTTTGCGCTTGGTTGTGCGCTTCGGTTTCGTTTTCATTGCTCGCCAGACGTCCGTTCCGCCTCTAGCGCCGCGTCGGCGAGGGCTTTCTCGTCGTCGATCTTCTTTTTGCGGATCTTGAACACGTCGCGCGCCGCTGTTCGTTCATTGTCCGGCAATGCCGCTGCCTGCTTCGCCACGGATTGCAGTTCGCCCTGTGTGGTCGATGCCTCGATCGCGTCGAGCACATCCTTCAGTAGTGGATTGAGCGTGGCGGTTGGCGCTGCCGGAGTTTCGCCACCGGCCCACTTGGCCAACGCCTCGCCGGTCGAGCGACCGATCGGTCTGTCGAGCGGAATCATCGCCTTGTGTTGTTCTTGCAGCTTGATCGGGTGCGGGAAGCCGGGGCGATCCGCCTTGAGCAGGAGAGACAACGTCAATTCATACGGAAGATTCTTCTCGCAGATAGGAACGAAGCCGTCCGCGCCGATCAACGTCTGCTTGGGCTTGATCACCATCTTGCCGTTCTCGCGCACCATTTCGATCTTCTCTTCGGCGCGGAAACACAAGATCAAGTGCGCCCGGAACTGCAAGAGCTTTTGCACGAAGTGCTTGTGCTCAGTTTTGGGCTTGATCCATGCGGCCATCTTGCACGCCTCGCGCTTCTTCCAATCATCGCCAGCCATGCGGTCAAGTTCGGCTTCCTGCATCTCAAGGATCCCACCCTCGCCCGCGTGCTCATGGCTCGCACTATCAACAACAATGACGGCATAGCCAGCAGCGTCAGCGGCCATGATCGCATCCTCGTACGCCTTCGGCCGAAACGGTGGTCGAAGGTCGCCATGGTCAAACGTGAAGCGATCGGCGTAGTGCTTCGCTCGCCCGGCCTCCGTATCGATTACGCACCATTTCCTTTCGCCCGCAAGGCCAGAGGCAAGCTCCATTGCTGTATAGCTCTTACCGCTCCCGGTAGGCCCGGCGAGACCTATCAGAAGCGCTAAATTCTCGCGCGTTGCGGGCTTGAAGGTGAAGCTCATATCGTCACTCCCGTACGCTCGGCCAGGTCTCTCAAAGCAAACACGGGCGGCTCGGCCCATGCGATTTCGCTTCCATAGCCTGGCCATTTTTGTTCATCCAAGCAACGACGCCAGATTGCACACGCATGCTTGACCTTCGCCTCTGCCATCTCGGTGAGCTGATTTCCCATGCCTACGAGGCTCGCCCCATAGGGCGCTTCGATCTCAACAAGCAGAAAGACGATCTCGCGCGGGGCATCGAGCGCTTTGTGGCCGAGACTCCTGATTCCACCCTGCACATCGTAGCCATTTGCAAACATGGCGTGGCGAATGAAACTCTCTGGATCGGCCGAGTCAACCGTTTTCACGTCGACATCAAGCATGCGCATTTGTCCAAGCCAATCGGACCTCCCGCGAAGCCAGACGCTACCGCTCTTGAAGTAGATTGACCGCTCGGCATCACCAACCCCAAGGTTTCCAAGCAACCTTGTTGCTGCCTCGGTCGCGCGCTGCACAAGTATCTGTTGCTTGGCGAGCAATGGAATCTTGCCATCTGCATGTGCTTTGTCGCGCTCCTCCTTCGCCGCGTTCGTGCGCCAGTCGTTCGCCTCGATGTAAACGATCTCGGCGCCACCAAGGATAGCGGAGTGAATCGCGCTTCCAAGATCGGCGCGCGGCGAGGTCGCTTTTCTGTGCTTGCCAAGACGTGGGTGGAACCAATGCGCATGCATGGGCGTACGCTCAAGCAGATCGCAAACAACGCCAGTACTCAAACCCGGCTCGGGAAGCGGATCCGAGAGATAGTGGGACATCTCGTCGGCAAACACTCCGGGGGTGTCGATCGTTCTCATAGCTGCTGCTCCGCCTCAAACAGCTCGTCCTTGACCCATGACTCCAGATCGATTGTCACTCCTGCCGCGTCGTTAAACTTCGCAAAGCGCTCGGCCATCTCCTCGGAGAGCGTGCGATCGGCATAGGCTTGCGCTGCGTTGTTCGCGCATGATCGCAGCAACGATTCGACCTCTTCTCGCGTAAGAAACGGGGCTTTTGTCGAGGCCAGCGCGCTCTGAAATCCTTGGTTTAGCTCATTCGCTAGATCTTGCGCCAACATCACTCCACCTCACAATCGCGATTGTACTTGGCATACTCGTCCGCTTGTTCGTGCCGCTCGTTGTCGCGCGCGTCCTGCCCTGGCGTGCGCTTGGCTATGGCATCGCGCCAGACTGAAAACTCGCGGTTGTAGTCCTCTTGCCGGTCAAACTCATTGGCGTTGGGTTTTTGCATGATGTCCATATATCGGCCAATCACTGGACAAGTCAAGGACAATAATGCTATTTCAATTGCATGAAGAAAAAACCACCCGGAACGCTACACCTCGTCGTCCCGCCGCAAATGCAATCCGCGCTTCGCAAAAAGGCCGAATCGCTTGAGATCAATCTATCGGAGGCCGTGCGCCGCGCAATCCACGCATATCTTGCCCAGCAAGAGATCGGCGATCGGATGACGAAATGACCGCTTCAGAATACATCAAGGCGTTGCGTCGCGCCGCACATGTATGGGCGCGCACTCAGGACGTCAGGGCTACCCGAAGGATCTCATGCTCACGCTTTGGGGCATCGGTGGTGCCGGGATGTACGCACCGTGGTCATGGACGCGAGCCGAGTTGGTGCCACATGCCACGTAACAAGCGAGCCATCCCCGTCCCGACCGGCTGAGACTTTTTGCCTTGTCCATATTGCCCCGTGTGCGCCTTTGTGATACAGCGCATGAAGTCGGACCCTGGAAATCCGATCAACACCTTCGCATCGTCCTCCACCGTTCGATGCGCTTGACAGCCCGCCGCGATGGTCCTTCCAGGGTCCACCATCGCGGCGCGGCTCGTCAGTTTGGATCGTCGTGTTGTCACTAAACGAAGAACTTGATGAGATCGCAGCAAACAGAGCCGCGCCCGACAATGCGGAGGCGTTCGAGATCATCACCATTGCGCTTGGGGTTGAGCGTCACGCGCGTTCAATGCGTCTAGGTACCGTCGACGCACAAGTCTGTGCGCTCGCCATCGTGGAACTGCTCAAGCAGCTTCCTGGACTGCCCAAGTAATGGCCTGGTGCAAACTGGAAGATACCGTGCGTCACCATTACAAGTTTTCACAGCTCGCTAGAGCGCTTGGGATTAGGCGCGCAGAGGCTCGCGGACTGTTCCTTGGCCTGTGTTCGTGGGCCTGTGTGAACGCTCCCGATGGCCTACTGACCGGCTTGACGCGGGACGACATAGAGGAGGCCTCTGACTGGCAGGGACGCAACGGGCGCCTAGTCGAAGCCTTGATTTCGGTCGGCCTTCTGGATGCGTGTGATGATAAGTCTCTAGAAATACACGACTTTTACGAGCGTGCCGAATCACACAAGGCAGCGCAAAAGAAACGTGTCAGCCGGGACCGTACAAGGACTGTCCCGGGACAGTCACCGGACTGTACCCCTCTAGAGGAGAGGAGAGGAGAGGAGAGGAGAGGAGAGGAGAGCGGTTTGACTAAAAAGACGAAAGCGATCGACCCGGCTGTGGATGAGTTGATCGACTTCCATCGTCGCCTACTCCGAAGCCATCGATCGCTTGAGCCAAGCACGATCGTCTCGGAGCAAACCAAGAAACACGCACGCACGATTTTGAAGCACTGGCCGAATGACTGGCAAAGCGTTTTGGAGTTCTTTGTCGGGCTCACCACGGATGGCTTGAAGCGCAATAAGTGGCCAATTGGATGGCTCGCGAAATACGCCGATGACTACGATACCCAATTTCAGAACCGCAAACAAACAGGAGCGAAAACCGTGGACCAGATCGAAGCCGAAGCCGCCGAATACGACCGCATGCTGCAGCGCCGAGCCGCAGAAGCCGAGGGGGCATGAGCCTTTTTGATGTTGAAGCTGAGGCCGCGTTGCTCGGATGCATGATCAAAGAAAACGCGGTGGCAGATATCGCCAAGGCGCTTGTGGCCGAGCACGATTTTTCGGTGGTAGAGCACGCGAAGATCTATGCGGCGTTTTTGCGCATGCATGCGGCCGGTGAAAAATTCACTGCGCGAACCATACCAAATGGTTGTGAAGAAATCGCGCTCGCGTTGCAGACCGTAACCGCATGGAACGCGCAACACTACGCCATACGGGTGTCACGCGCCGCGAAACTGCGCAAACTATCTCGGATCTCGGCTGAGCTTGGCGCCGAATGCGGCGAAGTGGATCTCACCAGCGAGACAGATACGGCGTACTTTTTCAGCGCGTGGCAGGAGCGGCTGGTGGCTGCAACCACGATCGCGCTTCGCCAGGCTTCTCAACGCATGGCGGACGTTTGCGGCGAAGTGTTCCGCGATGTCGAGGCAAACACCAAGGCGCGTGGGCAACTTCGCGGCGCAAGTATGGGGATCGATGCCTTTGACGAGGTTTGTCGGGGAATGAGGCGTAGCGATACGTACATCATCGCAGCGCGTGCCGGCGTAGGCAAGACTGCGCTGATGCTCAACGCTCTGCGTGGGGCGGCCAAGGGCGGTTCGCGCTCGCTAGTGTACAGCTATGAGATGAAACCAAGCATGCTCGTGCGACGCATGTTCACAGCGACCGCGCGTGTCTCGGGGAGCAAACTCGATTCCGGCGATCTGAATGAAGCGGACATGATCAAGCTCAGCAACGCAACGGGGGAATTGGCGCCGTTGCCGATCTGGTTTGAGGAACGCGGAACGATTTCCAATATCCGCGCTGCCGCCATCGAGCAACACCGAACGCAAGGCCTTGACCTGCTCGTCGTTGACCATGTTGGGCTTGTCGATGCGATCGGACGATCGCAGAACCGCGAGCGCGAAGTTGCGGAAGTTTCCCGCGGCCTGAAGTCGATCGCATCGACGCTGAACATTCCCATTCTGATTCTAGCGCAGCTCAATCGGCAAGCAGATCCGGCGCAGGAGCCTGCTCTGTCTGAACTGCGCGAGTCGGGCTCGCTAGAACAAGACGCGTCGGTTGTAATCATGCTCTGGGCGTCAGAGGCGGACGAAAAAGAAAACCTTGTGCAGTGGAAGATCGCCAAGAACCGACACGGCGCGGCAGGGCGCAAGGGCGTGCTTTCGTTTTATCGCGATACGCAACTCATCACCGATCGCGGCGCGGCCAAATTCGGACATGCTCCGCGCCCTTCGTTGACCGACGAGGCCGAGGGTCTCACGTCGCGGGGCAAGCTGTGAGCACCCAGACTAAGAAACCGCGATTCACCCCCCAGCCGCTCGCTATTGCCGACGTGGTGAATGGTAACCCCTTGACCATAACTGGACCGGGCGGGGAGGCGATTGTGGTTTGTTGCTGTTTCTGCGGCCAGCCGTTCAGCGCGATAGAGACGGCCCACCAATGCCTCACCAAACGCACAGAACTGCCCCAGGGGGGACGAGTGACATCAGACGCGACCAGAGAGGCCAGAAAAGCGCCGAAGGCCCGCAGAAACGAATTTCGGACGGAACGCGATTTCACCTCCGCAGCTCTCAAGGAGGTCCGAAAACTGCCCGGCGTATTTGTTTGGAGGCAAAACAGCGGTCAGCGTGGCGGCGTGCGCTTTGGTGGAGAGAAGGGGGCTCCCGATTTGATGGGCATCGTAGGCAAGCGCGGGTTGTTTTTTGGATGTGAGCTGAAACAACCAGGTGAAACAACGAGCCTAGAGCAGGATGCGTGGCACAGGCTCGCAATCGAGCGCGGGGCGATGGTGTGGGTAGCGACCACGCTCGACGAGGTCTTGCGCCCGCTTGTCGAGGCGCTACGATGACGCCGGAGGAGACCTTCGCGAGGTGGAAACGCGAAGCACAAAGGCGTGAGCTGGCCATTCTGCAGGCGCATGGCAACGAAGAAAGGGCTTTGCGAGACATGTCGAAAACCGGTACGCGATATGAGACGGCGTACAACCGGCGCGCGCTGAAGGGGCAATGTCTTTGCGGGGAATGCAGGGCAAAGCGCGAGGGCTAGAGATCGCCCCGTGCCGCCCTGTCACGACAGTCCATGGACATCTCCCGATCCTCGATTTGCCCCGCGATGTCCCATGCACACAGTTCGGCACAGGCCTCGATCATCTCGGCATAGTGGATCGGGTGCATGTAGTCGGGATCGTCGGGGTAGTCGATCGGGTAGCGTGCCACCAGTTCGGCGCTCGCACCATCGCTATAGGTTGCTTGCATGTAGTGACCGTCGCCGTCGGCGTCGAGCATTTCGTATGTGATCATTTGGACCTCCGAATCAAGAGCGTCCAGAATGCATGCCCAAGCCATCCACACCCGCAACCGAGAAAGAAAATCGCCTGCCACTCATGCATTACATGCTCCCCATGAACTGCATTGCCGCATGGCGCTTGACCGCCGCGAGCACCCACTCGCTGACTGATTGTCCCCGCTCGGTGGCGAGTATGACCACTTGGTCGTAACTTTGCGCGTCAGCCGTACAACTCAGCGTTTTCACTGTTTTTCCTGTGGTTTTTTTGCGTCCGGCGCCCTCGCGCTTGCCGCCGCGGCCGGCCTTGCCTACGCGCTTGCATCGCTCATAAAGCGCCCTGCATTCCGGCTTCGTGCATGGAACGTAGCAACCCAATCGGCGCGGGGTGTGCGAGCAGCTTTTCTCTTCTCCACAGCAGTCGCGGCGCATTGCGAGCCACGCGGCGACTTCCGGTGTGGCTTGGGTGGGTTTCAGCTTGCTCAAGGCAGCACCCGCTCGCAGACTACGCATGTCCGCGGCTCGAAGTTTTTGTCGAACCACGCTTCCGTACTCCACTCGGCCACGATCTCGCGCATCGTGACGACCGAGACGCCGAGTATTTCGCGCGCCCGGTCCTCGCTGAGGACCTCATTTTGTACGCACCACGCGAGGTGTTGATGGAGCCGATCGCGGAACAGCGTTTCTGGTGTGTCTGGCCAGGTCATCACGACACGCCTCGCGCCGCTACGATGTTTCCGGCGTTGTCCTCTCGAAACTTGGGCACGCGTCCGCGAATCGCCTTGCGTACCTGGTTTTTGCTCCACCGATCTGGTGGAAAATCCCAGCCACACGCATCCCAGGCGCGCACGATGGCACGCAGCTCGTCCACGGAATACTGCTCCAGAAATGACTCGTTGCAGTTTCCCAGGGCGCGCACGGCGCGGCGCATGAATTCGATCGGGGTCTCTGTGCGGTTGTTGCTCATGGCTTGGTCTCCTAATGCCGAAAGCCCCGGAGAGGGGCAGTGGCTGGATCAAAGAATCTCACTTCGCGCGCAGCTGGCGTTTGATGCCGTCCTGATGAAAGCGGCCCATGTGCCAATCACCAGTCTGCCAAAGCACCGAGCCGCGATGTTTGGGCATAGAGAACGCAGAGGCGATACCGCGCGCTTGGAGTTCGGCGACCAGGGCACTCCAAACCGTTCTCATCTCCTGGCGGGCGCGGTCGCGCGAGATGCAGGCGTTAACCTTGGCATGCAGGGACACAATGCCGCCAGATAACGACACTGCGATCGCAAAGCGAAACGCTCCGCGTCCATAGTTGCCAGGGTATTCAAACGCGTTGGCTTCCGAGATGGCTTTGGCAATCTCGGCGACCTCGTCGATCGTGGTCGATTGCGCAGCGGCGGTCTGTGTCGTGTTCATACAGGTACAGTACGGGCATAGATTGATTTAATCAAGCACCATTATCTGTCATCTCGGGCCAGTGTGAAACAAAGGCATTTTATTCGCATCGAGGCCAAACAATTGAACTCAGGACTTCTGAATCTGTCATTTGGGGCCAATCGTACAAAGGGGGCTTCCTGCCTACATGCGTTTCATGGCACGCGCGGAATCTGGCACACAAGGAAGCCGAAGGCGGAAGCAAAGACAACCGCCCCCGATCCTTTCCCCCTCCCTGCATCAAAGCGAAGCGTAAACGCACCCAAGGCGAAGCCGGTTCGCGAAGCGAATGGGCCCAAGCGAAGCGCGGGAGTGAATCCGATCGATGTCCCTGGCTTTTGGTGATAGCCTTGTCCTGAGGACCAACAGCATGAGCACACCCATCCAGCGCGACAAAAAAAAGCGCAAAACGCCACCGCCGAACGACAACATCTCAGCCTACATCTCGACCAACTACAACAAGCTCAACTACAACACTTGACCTAGCCCAAGGGCCTGCTTTACACAGCAGCCTGGCCAATCGATTCGGGGCGACGCTGGGATTATGATCTGGCGTCGCCCTAGCGCTTTGTGGACAAGTCAAGCGCCTTGTGTAACTAAATACACATGGCTAAGCTCGCCAATTCACGCCACGAGGCCTTCGCGCGCCATCTCGCCAAGGGACGATCGCAGGTCGAAGCGTATCGGCTCGCTGGCTTTGACGACCCATCAAACGCCTCTCGGCTGGCGACGCAAAAGGACTTAGTAGATCGCGTCGAGCAACTCAAATCCGCCGCCGCTCGACGCGCCGAGGTTTCTACGGAGTTTGTTCTCAGCGGGATCAAGCGCCTGACCAAGAGCGCTGACCTCAAGGTGTCCGCTAAGGCGTACGAGATGCTGGCAAAGCATCTTGGCTTGTTCGAGCACACAAAACGCGTCGAGCACAGCGGCTCCGTTTTACAGGAGCACGTTGACCTGACAGGGCTCGAACAGAGTGACTTTCAGCGCATGCGAGAGATCGTAGAGAAGGCACGGCATGGACGACGCGCAGATTGAGCGCGCGATCCCTCCGTGGTCATCGTTCGTCGCGGAGAGCTGGCGGCGCGGCGACCTGAGTTTTCAGTTACGGCCGACGCAGAAGGAGATCTCGAAGTGGTGGAACGAAGACGTCGTAGCGGTGCTCACGATTCTGCATGCGCGCCGAGGATTCGGGAAGACGTGGTTTCTCCTTACCGACGCATTCGAGACGATGGCCAAACAGCCTGGTTGCCGCTTGGTGTACGCAGCCCCGAGCCGGGAGATGGCCAAGAGCATCGTGATTCCGACTGCACTGCTGATCATCCCAAGAGACCTGCCTGACGCCGTGCGACCTGTGTGGGCTGCTAGCGAGCACGCGTTTATTCATCCGAACGGGAGTCGATGTGTGGTCGAAGGAGCGGACGACGACCACGGCGCTCATCTTCGAGGACCGTTCGCTCACCGTGTATACATGGATGAACTCGCGTTCTGGCGCTATTGCGACTACGTCTACCGCTCCGTGTTGTACCCACAGGTTGAGCGAACGGGCGGACGCATGCTTGGTGTATCGACGTCTCCCGAGAGTCCTCATCACGAGTTCGCGACCATCCTGATCCCCGAAGCCAAGAGCGACGGCGCCTACACAAAGATCTCACTCGATGACGACTACACTGTCACGGACGAGCAGAAGAACAAGATCGCAGCGCAGTACTCCGGCACGCGTGACGCCGACGAAGGACGCAAGTCAACGCAGTTCAAGCGCGAGTATCTCTGCGAGCTGGTGACCGAGACTGAGCGCGCCGTGTTGCCAGAATTTAGCATCGAGTTCCACGTGAAACAGTCCTCTCAACCGGAGTTCTTTGACGCGTATGAATCGCTCGACCTCGGCATGACGGACCTCACGCATTGCCTATTCGCACACTATGATTTCGCCCGTGCATGCATCGTAGTGGCGCGCGAGCTTGTGCGGCAGTATGTGACCGTGAGCCAGCTTGCACCGGAGATCGTCGACATCGAACGCGTGTTGTGGCCAGAGAAGACGCCTCGCAAACGCGTGGCCGACGCTGCGCCGATCTCACTAGCTGAGTTCGCCCGCCAGCACGCACTTCAGCCGGACCTTGTGCCGCGCGAACTTCGCTTTAGCGCCGCACTCAACCGAGACCCCGAGGCGCTGATCAACCGAGCGCGCAGCCTGCTCGCAGCCAAGCGCATCGAGATCGATCCGTCCTGCGTTGAACTCATTGCACAGTGCCAAGGTGGGCTTTGGAACGAGAGGCGAACCGACTTTGAGCGTATCCCTCGGCTTGGCCATCTCGATGGGGTCATGGCGCTCGTTTACTTGGTAGATGCCATCGACTATCAGACCAATCCCGAGACAATGCAGAGGACTTACGCGAAAGCCGACTACCCAACCCGACAACAGCAGGTCGCTCGTAGCGTTCAGACACTGAACCTGATGCGCCTGTTACCAAAGAGCGGTCGAAAGGCCGAGAGGAAACGAAATGGATGACTGCATCGAATGGGGGGGGACGCGCAGCTATGGCTATGGCAGGTATCGCCTCGGCGGCAAGAGCTGGTTGGCTCATCGCCTGGCTTGGGTTCGGATGAATGGACCAATCCCCGATAGCGCGTGCGTGCTGCATCGATGCGACAATCCACCATGCTTCAATGTGAACCACCTGTTTCTGGGTGACCGCGCCGACAACAATCAAGACCGTGCGAGCAAGGGTCGCTCAGTGCGCGCGCATCTCGGCAAAGTCGGCGAGGAAACGCCACACCACAAAATTACAAGCAACGATGCCGCTGAGATTCGCTCGGCTTGGCGCTTCGGAGCGACGACCAAAAAGATCGCCGACGTGTTTGCGATAGCTGAATCCACCATTCGCCAAATCATTCACGGCAAAACATGGGTGTCACGATGACGAGCCTGATCACGACAGATAATCCCGACTCTGCTTCGCTTTCGGACAAAATCTACTTTGCCGATGAAGAGTATGGGTCAACCAAGTTCTCGGCTGCAACGTTCGCGTTTGCGGATGCATACACCCAATGGGTGACCGATACGGGCCTGGACACTCGATGGACCCAGAATGCATGCCTGTATGCCGGAGCGGATCCTAGCACCATACAAAATGGAATGTGGGATGCAGATACATTTTCTGTGATTGGCGATAACGGGGAACTACTCAGCGCCAATTACAATGACATGAGAAATCTCCTCCAACATATTTTGAATATCTGTGTTGCGCAGCCACCAGGCATGATGGCGAAGGCGATCAACGACGAGGAAGCGTCACTCATTGCCGCCGAGACGTTCGACGGCGTGTTCAACTACTACCTGACGACGCACAAGAGTGGGAGACTCCTCAAGCAGTCCCGACAATCGGTTGAGTATGCGCTCTACCTCGATAGCGGTTTCATGCTTGCCGAATGGGATGAGACGCTAGGCAAGCCGATGGGCGTGAAGACGCAGCCAACGCAGACGATCGACCCGCAGACGGGCGCGCCGACGATGACCCAGACTCCGGTGCTCGACGAGCGCGGACAAGAGCAGCTCGAATACGAGGGCGACCTGTATTTCAAGGCGCGCAGTCCGTGGGACGTGTTTTTCGATCCAGGATGCGAGGACGAAGACGAGGCCGATTGGGTGCTCGTGCGTGACCAGGTCAACAAGTACGAATACGCGCGACAGTATCCTGAGTTCGCATCGCGCATCCTGTCGAGCAGCGACGCCACGACAACGGACCGCATGCGCCAATGGAGACGTGGATTCAAGCGCTCGGCAAAGACGAACCTGATTCAGGTGTGGAAATTCTACCATCGCCCAACCTGTGGCATGCCTAAGGGCCGACACGCGATCTTGCTCGACGCTGCAACGGTACTGAAAGATGGACCAAGCAAGTACGATCGCCTGCCCCTCTTCCACGTCAAGGCAATGGAGGGGCTTGGCACTATCACTGGCTATGCGCCCGCCAATGTGATCGCGCCCGTGCAGATGTCGCAGAACATCCTCAGTTCGGCCATGATGACCAACTATGCAATGTTCGGAGTGCAGAACGTCGCGGTCAAAGACACAGACCAATTTGATGTAACCGAAATCGCCGGCTCAATGAACGTTCTGCGCTACGCTGACACCCCACCCACAGCACTTCAGCTCGCTGCGCAAGCCAACGGCATTGGCGACTGGTATGAGGCGCTCGGACGAAAGGGCGAGACACTGAGCGGCGTCAACAGCGTGGTTCGTGGCGATCCGGAGACGTCGCTCAAGTCAGGCAAGGCACTCGGTATCGTGCAGGCAGCGGCTGTGCAGTTCCAGAGCGCACTCGCTGCGTCCTATGCCCAGTTCCTGAAAGACATCGGAAATTTCATGCTCTACTGCTTCCGCAACTTCATCAAAGCGGAACGCGTCACACAGATCATTGGCAAGAACGAACGCATGCAATCGGCTACTTGGGATTCCGACACGTTCGGACCGATCGATCGGGTGGAGGCAGAGCTTATTGACCCCGCGATGCGCACGCTTGGGTATCGCACGGATCAGGCGATGTTCCTGGCGCAAAACTTCCCGCAATCGATCACGCCGCAAGAGTTCCTGACCGTGCTGCAAACGGGGCAGTTCAAGCCGATGATTAGGCGCATGACCACGGAGCTGAACCTGGTGCATCAGGAGAATGCCGACATGGTCGAGGTATCCAAGAATGCCGGACCCGCGATCGAGCAAATGACCGCCGCAGTCCAACAAGCGATGGCTGTGGGTAATCAGGTGCTCGCCCAGCAGCTCGATGCGCAGCTCAAGCAGACCATCGACTCCCTAACCCCTCCGGTTTCGCTCACAGACGACGACGAGCTACATCTGAACGAGCATGGGACAGTAGGTGCCTCGCCCGCCACGCGCCGAAATTCCACCATCATGGCCATCAAATTGGCGCACGACCAGAAACACCGTGACAACATCGTCGCCAAGGCCATCCAGCAAGCCCAGATGCAGCTACAAATTGAAGCTGCCGGCATGCAGATGAGAATGCAAATGGGGCTCATGCCGGCTGAGCAAACACAAGGCCAGGACGGGGACCAAAAATCGCCACAAAACAAGAAGCAAGATGAGAGAAAGTCAGCATGATGTGCTAGTCATAATTCATGGTTAATGGCGAATGCATCGAGTGGGAACGATGTAGGCATGATTTCGGCTATGGAGTCATCGTAATCAATAGAAAGAACGTCCACACACATCGACGCGCATGGGAGTTGATGCGCGGACCTATCCCAAAAGGAATGGTTGTGTGTCACCGATGCGACAATCCGCCGTGCTTCAATGTCAACCACCTTTTTCTGGGTTCGCAGAAGGAAAACATGCAGGACATGTGGGCAAAAGGCCGCGGTGTTTCTCCGTTCATGGGAATAACCTCCGAACAAAATCCGTCAGCCAAGCTCAATTATTCCGATGTCAGCGACACACGAATGGCATTGCAACTTGGTGTCCGGCAGACCGAGCTTTCTCGTCTATTCGGTGTCAGCAGAGGCGTCATCAACAAGATATTCAAGGGTGGATCTTGGGTGGCGTGACCGATTTAATTGACTCTAGAGTAGATTTAGCGCACACAGACCTCGGGGACAGAGAAAAATAGCAGCGGCCGGGGTCTTTGTTGCCCGAGCCGAGCGCGTCTGCCTCTAATGCCGCTGCCTCATCTCTGCCCCCCACTGGTGTGTCACCAGGCGAAGGGCAGGCGGGCTCCGCTGGCGCAACAAAGCCCGCACCCAAAGCAAAGTCAGAAGTAGCGAACGTCGTAGGCGAGGGCGAAGCAAAATCCGGGGCCAAGGTCGCGCCAGTCGCCGAGGTCGAGGAAGAGTGGGACCTCGACGGCGAGAAGGTCTCGAAGAAACGCCTCGAAGACGTATTCAAGCGTCAGAAGGATTTCGAGCGTTCATCTCACAAGCGCCTGCAAGAGGCCGCAGAGGCACGCAAAGCTGCGGCCGCGCGTGAAGCTGAGATCGAGAACGCCTTCGGCCAGCTGAAGACGGATCCATACGCGGTCTATCGAGCGGCCGGTTACTCCGACGCGCAGATCGATGAGATCGCTGAGCAACGTCTACTTACGCGCATGAAACGCGCGCAGATGACTCCCGAGCAGATCGAAGCCGAGCAGATGCGCACACGCCTGCAGACGGCCGAGCAGAAACTCGCCGAGCAACAACATCAACAAGAGCAGACCAAAACCCAAGCACTCCAAAAACAATACTTCGAGCACTACGATCAGCAAATCGGCCAGGCGATGGAACTCGGCAATCTTCCGCGAACGGTGGCGACGGCTGCTGAAGTAGCGGAAATCATGGCCGAACACCTCCAACCAAATGGTACGACGATTGATCCAGCGCTCGCCACGCAGATTGTGCGCACCAAGCAACGAGCCACCATCGGCCATCACTTTGGGGAGCTTCACCAGCAGTTGACTGCCGGCCGAATCACTCCACAGCGGTACATGTCTCATGTGAGCGAGATGCTTGGACCAGAGACGATCAAGGCCATCCAACAAACCGCGATCAAGCAAGCCCAAGACTTCGAACCCCAAAAACCACGGGTGGCTTCAAAGACCGCCCCATTGCCGAAAAAGCAGTTCGATTCGTTCGATGAGGCGAACGCTTGGATCGGCAAAAGGATTAACAACCAATGAGCGATCAAGGATTTGCGTCACCAGCCGTAGAGCAGGTGGCGATCAAGAATCATAGTCTTTCGTTCCATGTGTGGTTCAACGCCAACACGGTGGCCGCGAGCATCAACGGCGTGACTGAAGCGCAAGTTGGCATCACGATGTACACCGCGCAGAACTCTCTGACGGTGCCGAGCGATGCGAACTTCCCCACCATTCAGGATGTGACAGCGCCGGCTGTGTCGGGCTTCTACATCAACTGTGGTGGCCGTGCGTTGCGATTGAAGGGTGTGACCGTTCCGGTGAACTCGATTCGTTCCGCATCGATGACCGCAGGTGTGGTCACTAACGCAGGCGCCGCGCATGCCATCCTTGGCAAAACTGGCGTCACGAGCGGCGGAAACATCGCGTTCACCATCTCACAAACCGCCCTCGACGGCGATCTCGCAGTTGGCCTTTCCGAATACGACGTGGAGTGCACTTTCGACACCTTCTAAGGTTCGAAAATCACTACATAGGAGAAAGCATACATGGCTCAATCAGCAGTTGTAAACTTTGACGCGGCAGTCGGTAATCTTAAGACCGTCTACGCTGGCTACGAAAACGTCCTCCCAAAAGAATTCATCCTGATGAAAGAGTTTGCCTTCGACGAAGGCAACAAGGTCGGCGATGAGTATCAATACGGTGTGGAACTCACACGTCCACACGGTTTCACGACAGGCGCTCCGGGTTCGTTCCCGCTGCTCAATCAGCCGATCGCTCGCCAGGTCCCAAAGGCGAAGCTCAAGCCGTATCAGCACTACCTGCGCGAGCGCGTGACGTACGAGGTGCTTGCGCTCGCCGCAACCTCCGAGCAGGCCGCAAAAGCAGAGTTGGGCGCGACCGTTCAATCGATGCGTGAATCGATGCTCTTCCGCCAGGAAGTACTCGCGCTCTACGGACAGCTTGGCATCGGAACGCTTGGTACTGTGAGTGCGGCGACCAACACGGCGTCAATCACCTCGGCCACATGGGCGGAAGGTATTTGGGCGGGCAACGAGAACATGGTCGTTTCTGTGCTCACCTCGGCTGGCGTGTTCCGCAAGGATGTTACCGTGGCGTTTGTTGACGCCGACAACTTGACGATCACGTTCAATGCCGGCGACCTCAACGGCGGTCCGGCTGCGACTGATGTTCTGTTCTTCCAGGGTGGCAACAGCACGTCTGAACTCGTTGGCATCAAGAAGATCCTGCTCAACACCGGTTCGCTCTACAACATCGATGCTTCGGTCTACTCGTTGTGGAAAGCAGCGCAGACGACAGCAGCTGCGACCACGGATCTTGGCTTCAAGTTGGCAACCCAGCTCGACGCCCGCATTCGTTCGCGCGGTGGCATGGGCGAGCAGCTCGGGCTTTGCAACCCGGACACGTTCACCACGCTCATCGCGTCGATCGAAGCGCAACGCGACTTCGGTGGACCTGGTCAGTACGACAACATGGAAATCGATCGAGGTTCGCGCCGGTTGAAGTTCTTCTCTCCCGTGGGTGTGACCGAGATCATCCCTCACCCATTCTGCAAGCGTGGCGACTACTTCAGCTTGCGTCGTGGCAAGTGGCTGCGTGCGGGTGCGACTGACCCGACGTTCAACATCCCGAGCGAAGGCGGCAAGGTGCTGTTCGACTTGCAGGACTACCCCGGCAAGGAAATGCGCATCATGGCCGATAACACCTGGTTTACGCCCAAGCCGGCTGCGTCAGGTGTCATCACCGGCCTGACCTTCGGCGGCTCCGTTACGCTTTAACGAACGAGGAGAACCCCGCATGGATGCTTCTTTGGCAGCATGGGTGCCGAGTAACGTCCTTGCGGGCGTTCTCCTGATCGTGCTAGTGTCGCTCTTTCGTCGGCATTCGTCCGACATGCGAGAGATTCGCGACGCCCTAAAGACAATCGTGGTCGAGCAGCAGAGTGTGCGTCTCACGCTCAAGGATCACGCCACGGTCGAGCAACTTGGCCGCATGGGAGACCGTTTCGACGGACGCGTGACCGGGCTTGCTCAGGAAGTGGCGATCATCAAAGCAGTGATGGCGAAATGACGCTCGGAGAACTTGGCTTGGACTTCGACACGCACGCGGTTGCAGCCGCGTTGGTGGAGGCTTGTCCGTGGGTCAATTTCACAAGCGGAAGACGAACGGTCATCGAACAAGCGCGCGCAATGGCAGAGAATACGGTCAAACGACGCGACTGGATCTCATTGACCTACCTCCCAAGTCCGGTGAGCAGTGCGCTCTCTGCTTGGGTGTTGGCTACGCCAGAAGCCAAATCTGTGAATGCGTTATTGTCTGGGTTTTTGCCAATCATGCGCAAGTTCAGCCCCGAGGACCTAGGCAAACTGTCGCGGCATCTCGATGGACGCGCATTTGACGTTGAACCACAACAAGGTCGTCCGGGTGAGAAAATCTGCGGGTTTCTCAGAGCAGCAGCGCAAAGTCGCAATGGGAAGTTTTTGGAACGGGAAGGTGGTATTCAAATATGGCATTTCCAGTTGTGACCAACATCAAGACAACCGTTCTCGGGGTTCTGCAGTGGATCGTGCTCCTTACGTTCCTCGTCGCAAAGCTGAAGGGCGGAACCGCGTTCAGTGACGCAGAGATCGCCCTCATCACAGCGTTGAGCATCAGTGGCGCCAAGGGTGTTGTAGCTGCGGACGCACAGAAGGTGCAGCCGTGATCTATGTCGCGCTAGCCGTTGTCGCCGTTGTGGTGATCGTCGTGGCGATTGGAGCGTGGTCGAAGCACCACCTGCACAAGATCGCGCAGGAAGCGACCGAGCAGGCGATGATGAAGGTTTTCAAGCGCGCGCAGGACGAAGTGCGAGCACTGCCGGACCCGCAACGTCCGCTCACGCTCAGGGAGGCAGCCGATGAACTTCGCAAAACTAGCGATCGCGGTCGCGATCCTGAGTAGGTGTGCACATGTTCCCGTGATTCAGGCTTCGTATCCCGCAACGATGGAGGTGGACTTCGGAGAAATCCCTATCACGCGGTGCGACCCACCGCTGGACGGTCTCTTTGTATCTCATGCAGGCGCGCTCGATCTTGTACGCGGGATGCGCAAAGTCGAGCATGACTATCAGGTCCAAGCGATTCACCAGGAGTCAGCGACGCGTATTTGCGAGACGAAGCTAGAAGCGTCTGAACGTGAGTTGAAGGAACAATCAGGCGAGCGTGCATGGGCACTCATCGGCAAGATCTCGGTCGGTACGGTAGGTGTTGGTGTTGTGGTCGGCGCGATCGTGGTGATCGCAAATGCATTCGGAGTGAAAAAATGAAACAAGGTGATATCGCACGTGGCGCGCTTGAATCGATCCGCTCGTCGCTCAAGAAGTACGGGATGCGTCGACCTGTCGATGAGAATAACGATCAGGCGACAGAAACGAATCTTCGTACGCAGGACGGCGAGGGTGATGGCAGCCTACAAGGAACGGAAGATGCCGGAGGCGAGGAACGCGAGGAGACAACCGAGTTCCTTGATCTGAACTCACGCAGTGGCGAGGAGGAAATGCCTGAAGGGGTTGCGCCTCGCGACCAGGTAATCAACGAGAAGCCAGAAGCTCAACCGTTGCGCATGGTGAAGTACGCGATTCGCGATATCAACAAGGCGATCGCTCCAGGTGGTACGCGTCCTGCCGCTCCGGTGCATCCAGCCTCGACGCCAGAGACTCCGAAGCGCCCTCGTGGACGCCCGCGCAAGGTGCTCTAAGCCATGCCGGCGCTAGACAACGACTCTGCGGCGTTGCTCGCGGCCGTACGCCGTGACGCGTTCATTGCGGCGGCAGACGACCAGGGCAACTGGACCGATCCTAGAATCCTGTCGATCGCCGATGACATGACCGTATCAATGGTTGCGCCAGCGCTCAAGCGCACCAAGCAAGGATGGTTTCGACAGGACTTTGGCTTGACGCTTGTGGCGAGTCAGGCCGCATACGACGTACCAGAGGAGGGCATGTGGGAGAGCATCGAAGCGGCATGGCTCGTCAATCCGACGACGGGGCAGCTTGTTCAGAAGATCAACATCGTCGATTCCAGCAATCGGATGATGTACAGCTCTGCGAACGCAGGCGTGCCAACTACGGCTTGGTTTCAGGATTCGCAGTTGGTCTTTTCGCCTGCGCCATCGGCATCGGCAGTGTCTGCGTATTCGATGACTGTGAGCGCATATCGCAGGCCCGCGCAGCTTTGTCTTGTGAGCGATACCGCACGTGTGACCGTTGTGAACACTATCACGCAAGCATTCAGCATTACGGCCCATCCAACGACGTGGACCACTGACGCCTACACATCAGGCACGCCCTATCGGCTCGACATCTACAACCGACTTCTGCCGAACACGAGGAAGCTATGGAACCAAACCATGACCGGCGCGGGAACCACAATGACCATGACGCCTGCCATCTCAGCCGCTGCCTTTGCGACTATTGCCGTTGGCGATGTTGTCACGATGCGCGGTACATCTCCCTACCCGGACTTCCCACCTGAGGCCGTGCCTATACTTCGACGCATGATACAAAAAACAATCCTCACAGCGCAGACCGATAGCGAGGCCCTACAAGCCTACTTCGCGCAACAAACGACGGAGATGGAAGCGTTGTTCAAGGGCATGGCCAATCGCGCCGATGGATCTCCGCGCAAACTCTCTCTCGCCAACGCAGCGGGTGCGCAGTTCATGCGTAACTACGGATCTCGCTACCGGAGGAACTAGCCTTGGCCAAAGACCTCAAAGTCATCCAGCGCGGTGTGAACGTCATGGACAACGATCTCGCCGTCGGCGCTGGGACGTTGCAGCATGCGGTCAACGTCGACTTCTATCGTGGAGGCACGGCCTCCAAGCGCACCGGCTTTGAGGCGATGTATAACGGTATTCCGGAGTATGAGGTGGATTCCTCATACAATCCGAGCGATTCCGCTGCTGCACCCGTCAATCGTTCATTCTGGGAGTTGTTCTCGCGCGATCGCCTGATGTGCAACGCGAACGGGATGCTGTTCGCTTACGATGAGTCACAGAACTACTGGTATTCGGTTCCCGTCAATCTGCCGCATCGGTTCACTTTTTTTGGTGTGATAGACAATGCCGCAACTGGAACCTTCGCTGGCTTTGGCAACGCATTGCAGTTCGTGGTAATACCAGGTCCAAACGGAACCCCATTTACTCTTCAGCAGACCAGGGACTTATCATCTGGATACTTATTTGTGGGAACCATCTGCAATGATGCATCACAGGCCAAGATCGCAGGCAGTGGAACACTTGCACGGTGGCGTCGCCCTGGCGATGTCGTTCTCGCAAACAGCACATCTACTTTTGTTGTCTCCGACGACACATCGATCCGAAACGCAATAACAGGAACTGTCATTGCTGGACAGATAGGCACCCCAGGATCAACCAACGGCACTGGTGCCGCCGCGTCGTTTTCTGGTGCTTCTTGGATGGCGTCAGACGGTTTGGATACGGTGTGGGTGGCCGACAATGCGAATATGATCCGCAAAATCATCATCTCTACCGGCGTCGTGACCACTCTAGCCGGAACTGTTGCAGCTGGCGACGCGGATGGTACCGGCGTCGCAGCGACGTTTCGAGGCATTAGTGGTTTGGCCTATGATGGTTCGGCGAATCTATATGTCACGGAGAGTGGTGGGCATCGTATCCGCAAGGTCGTTGTAGCTACCGGAGTGGTGACAATATTCGCGGGTTCTCTGACGCCAACATCTGGCTATCTTGATGCTACCGGCACAGCTGCTAGATTCAACGCCCCGAGCGGCATCGAACTCATCTTTGGAACAACGTATTACATTGGCGACAGTGGGAATAATCGCATTCGCACAATGACCGCAGGAGCCGTGGTTGGCACGCTCAACAATGTCGCCGGAACCATAGCAAGTGACGGCCTGGTCGGCAATGTCGCCGCATCTGCTATCACGCCTGGCGTTGTAGTTCGCGGGCAGTACATCTCCCCTAGTGGTGTCTCTAGTAAGTTTCCAGCGGGAACATATCTTGCGATCGAATGCACTCCGCGTGTCACCACTGGCACGATCGATTGCGGCTTGGTGAATGTAACAAATGGGGCGCTTGCGGCACAACAACATGTTTACCACTACGCCAGGTGTCCTAGCGCATATCCGACTGCAACCACAGGCCCCAACAAGCTCGACTCTGTAGGACCGAACGCCTACAGCAGCGCCGATACACGCGGCGTTGATATTGGTGGAGGTGTGGCATTCAACACCTGTGCACTGCCACGCGCGATCGATTCCTGGACGAAACTTGCGGCCATCGATACCATGCCGCGACTTCGCGATCTTGGTATTCGTCAACCAGAGGCGCCAGTGGTTACCACTACGGCCGGGACGACGTTTGCTGCTGGTACATCGTGGGCGTATCGCTATCTCTGCGGTCTCAAGTTGCCAGACGGACGCATCGCGCTTGGGCCGCCGTCTGAGCGTGTGATCGGAACGAATGCCACAGGCGGCGCGCTCGCTGGAAGCATCACATGCTTTCCATCGCCTGGTTTACCCTACGACGGCATGCCGTTCTTTCAGGTGTACCGCACGAAGACGACGACAAGCGCGGCGCTCGATCCCAACGATCAAATGTTCCTCTGCTACGAAACTCCGATCACGTATGGCAGCGGTTTGGTGTTCACAGATCTCACTCCAGATGGATTGCTCGGTGCGGAACTATACACAAATCAGACCGCAGATGGGCAGGCGTTCTCGTCACTGCCTCCGCCTGCCTTCGCCTCTGAGATCGCCTCCTTCAACAAGCAGTTGGTGGTGGGCAACTATATCCCGCAAGCATCGATACGCGTTAAGATGATCGGTACCGGTCCGCTCGTTGCCGGGACGAGCACGATCACTTTCACGCAAGGCCCTGCACAGGGAGCCTTTTCGGGGTATCCAGGCGCAACACTGACCCTAAACGCAATCGCTGGCGTCACGGTCCCAGCATCCAACAACTTCCAGATCGGAACTGGTGGATCGGCAGCGCAGAACGCAGCGCAAACGGCGCGCAACATCGTCTCGTGCATCAATCGCTCGCCCGATGCCTACTTCTTTCAGGCCTTCTACGATGAGAACGATCCGGGTGCATTCGTTGTCGTCAGCCTCTATCCAGGCGCATCGAAAACCAACGTCACGACTCGGGCTAGCGGAAAGACGCTGACTCAATCGTCGATCACGTTCACGACGAATACCACGCTGGCGTTCTTCACGGTGCAAGCGAACGTAGCGACGCGCCTACAAAACGCGGTGGCATACTCCGACTTCAACGAGCCAGACTCGATGCCCATCGGCTATACGCTCAACATCGGTCCGAACACTGAGGCGATTCAGCGCATTCTGCCACTCGCCGATCGCGCCATCGCAGTGAAGGATGACTCTTGCTGGTCGTTCGATCAGCAGTTCAACCCGCAGATCTACGATGCGGCTCTTTCGACGAACTTCCCGAACAGCTTCGCACGCATCAACAACCAGTGGATCGGCCTGTTCACGCGTGGGTTCTGCAACCTGAACACGACGCAAGCCGTTGCGATTGGTCGGCCGATTGATCGTGACGTAACCACGCAGTTTGCAACGAGCCTCACAGGTACGAACTTCGTGAGTGGTGCCGCGATCGACGTGTATGGAAATTATCTCTGCACCGTGAACGATCGCACGTTCTGCTACAACGTACTTTCGCAGTCGTGGAGCGAGTGGCAGGTCAACTCGATGGTGTCACAGGACACATTCACGATCGCGCCATATCCGGTTCCTGGTAGCGGAATCGCGCGCTACAGTGGAATGCAAAGCCTCGCGGCGTTCCGAGATTGCTTCGTCATCAACCGCGACTTTGCACGTGGAGTTCTCAGACAACGCGATTTCCGGCGCGGTGGAACGGCGCTGCTTGCGTCGCTCACAAACAAGACGTGGTTCGAGAACTACAGCGACGCCGCTTACTCGCTGACTGGAACGATCGCGTCCGGGCTGCTCACCATCACTGGCACCTATAACGCGCAAATCAACCCAGGGATCCTCCCGCCGAACCTGTGGCAGGTGCCATCTGGTGCGGGATCGGTCACTGTCGGCGCGGCGTTCATGTCGGCTTCGTTTCCATGGGGTTTTCTTCTCACGCAGGGCGCTGTGACCGCGTTAGCCATGGGATCTCTCGTGTTTGCCACGCCAACAAGCCCCACGTCGGCATTCACGATCGCGCTAACATCCGCAGCGCTTGGCGACTTCACTCCTGGTGCGATAACCGTTGCGGCCTACGCGCCGATCCTGAACCGGATGCAGTACACACCCACGGTTCATCCTGGAAGCAACAACCAATTCGGCGACGTGCTGGTGACCATGGAACGGCTACAGGCTGGTCCGTTGGCCATTCGCTCATTCAACCGGCGCGATGCTGGCCTGTCCTACCTGACAGCTGTGGGGGCCTTTGCAGACTCCCAAGGCTTCGCGCGGGTGGTCAATATGTCAGCGGGCTCGTTGCCCGTCTCTGGCATTGCCACGGGCCTGCTTTACGATGACATCCAGCGCAGTCCATCGCCCTCGGAGCGCTCGGCAGATCAACAACTCATTGTAGAGATTTGGGAGGGCGCATGTTGGCAACCTCTCGCTATCAAGTCAGTATCCATTGATGATCGCGAGTTGCAAAACGGCAAGGTGCGGCGATGAAAATCACCTCAGCGGCGTCGCTCACGCGCGAAGGCTTGCCGGATGCGCCAGAGGGCGAATGGCTGGATACGTTACTCGACAAGACCAACACGATGGACGATCAGGTTGCCCGCGCATTCAGCGGTGGGTTCAGCATCGGCGACAACACACCATGGAAGTTCGTCCCGCTGAACATGGTGCACGGCGTAGAATACAAGGTAAAAAATCCGTTTGCCGATCCGTCGATGCCGGTGAAGATGATCTCCGTTGCGAGCGCTGTAGGACTTGTGCTTGGAGGGGACGGAAAACCAACTGGATCCACCTACACGCTAGTCCAACCACAACTTGGGTGGAGACCAACCGGACAGCCAGACAACTCCGTGTTCATCGCGGTGCAGTACGCGCCGCCGCTGGGCAACATCCGTACATTTGTGAACGCGGTGCAGAGCATCAACAATGGAGGCGCTTCTACGCCGCGGCAATGGAATGGCGTGATCCATCAAGTGGGAACAAATCTGACTTGGTCGTCCGGCGCAAACACCAAGGTGACGTGCGTGATGGCAGGATTGGTGGAAGTTAGCTTTCAGATACTGTTTGCGTCTGCGGCTGGCGGCTATCGAGAAGCGTACGCGATCAAGAACGCTGCGGTCGGTCCATACCCTGCCTATGATTTGACGCCTGGCGGAACGTTCGCCGGGATGTCCAGCACCGGCCAGTATCTCGTCGCGGCTGGCGACTACCTGACGACGAACGTTTTCCAAAATTCAGGCGGCGCTCTGAATACTGACGCCGCGGTTGATGCGATGTGTGCTTCGTACGTCGCCCCCGACCCGGCCACGACCGCACGCGTGACACTATTATTCCAAGGAGCCTGAAATGGCATATGCACCAAAAAGCCAACTTGAAGATCCGAACGAGCCACAGGGGCAAGCGCCAGGAGCACCAACAGCCTCAGCGCCATCGCTGGGAGCCACGGCGAGCATGGGTGGTACGGCTGGCAATGTTGGCAGCGGAGGGCTCGCACAGCAAGGGAACGCAGCACAGGGGCAAGGCGGAGGTCAGGCAGGCACGGGCTTCATGAACATTGACCGCGTGCTGGGGGCGAATCAGAATGCCGGGGCCGACCTGCAGAAATCAGCCAACGAGACAGCTGGAGCCGAAAAGGCCACATTCGACAAAGGCGCGGCGGATACACGCGCAGGCATCGCGGCAGGAACGCCGAGTTTCAACCCCGGATCCATCGTGAGCGGGTTGACCACCGACACTTCCAAATATGCTGACACGGTGCATCATCAAGCGATCGAAGGTGGCACGATCGACTACACAACGCATGATCTTGTGAGTGGTGACGATAGAAGCGCCGGCATCAAGGCCGCGCAAGATGCCTTGAGCACGACATATGGAGGACCAAACGGCTACAAGTATGATGTTGGCAACACAGAGAATGCTCAAACACTGAAAAGCATGGGCGATGCTCGAACAGCTGGCGCTGCACTTGCCCAAAAGGGCGGCGCACTCGCACAGTACAACCCCGGTCTCTCGGCCATCGATCAAGCCATCTACGGATCGGCTGGACAAGTGGGAGCGGTCAAACAGGTTGGCGCTGACACATCCGCTATGCTGCAAGGGCAAGCCGATACACAGAAGGCAATCAACAGCGAAGCCAGGCAGGCGAAGGCCGGGGTCGAAGGGAATGTCTCTCATTTGCGCGACGTGCTTGGTGGCATTGGTCGCAACATGACCAGTGAGGGTGCACGCACAGGATCGAATGCGAATCAGAACACACTCAAGGCTATTGGCGCTGCGTTGGGTGATTCGACACTTGGCGCAACCGCCGTCACTCCATTGCAGCAACCGACGATCGCTCCGCAACCAGTGCAGCCACAAGCGCCAACGCCAAATAATGCGCCGAACTTCCAAGGTGACGATCTTAAATCATACCAACATATGATCAGCCTGGGCTATTCTCCAGCCCAAGCGGCTCAATGGGTCAAGACGAACATCAACAACAACGTGAACGCCGACAATACATCTGGTACCGGCGCAGACGTGAATGCCGATGTGGCCGCAGAACGTAAACGACGAGGTGCATAATGCCCCAATTCAAGACGGACGATGACAACGGGTTCCAGCAGGGAGGGATTGCTGGTGTTGGTGGTGCGATGGGTGCCATTCCGGTGCTCAATGTGTTCTCTCCTGGCTTTACGGCTGGCTACGCCAACGAGGGCAAGCAGAAGACGATTGACCAGATGCTGGAGAATGCGCAAAACATCCAGGGGCCACAATACGCCTCCGATGCTGGCGTTACCAACATCTACTCGGGAAACTTCTCTCCGGAGAATTACCAAGATCCGACACTCGCTCAAGCTACTCTTGGGCAAGACTCCGTCGAGGGTCGCGCTGCACAACTCGCTGCACTTCAGCAGATGGCGGCGCTTACCGATCAAAGCGCAACGAGTTCCAGCGCTCTTGGTCGCAACCAAGCCGAGATGGATGCGCGGCAATTGGCACAATCACGTGAGGGCATGATCAGGCAAGATGCAGCACGCCGTGGCCAGGTGGGTGGCGCGGCGGACATGATCGCTCGTCAGCAGGCAGGACAAGCAGCCGCAAATCAAAACCTCAATGCAGGTCTGCAGAACGCACAACAGGCGGCCTTGATGCGTCTCGCTGGTACTCAAGCAGGGGCTGGTATGGCTGGCCAGTTGCGTGGGCAGGATCAGAATATGTCGCTGGCGAATGCGAACATTCAAAACCAGTTCTCGCTTGCGAACACTGCCGCGCTGAATGCTGTGAAGCAGCAAAACACACAACTGCACAACGCAGGCAATCTGCGCAACCTCGACGCATCGCAGAACTACAACAACAACGCGACCAACCTGGCCATGTCGAAACTGCAGCGCGGTGATCGCAATGTGAACTCGCAATATGGTGCGCAGATGGATAAATATGGCTCCATTAACAGTGGCCTTCAACAACGGGCCGGATCGTATGACGCTGCGGGTCAAGAGGGAATTGAAGCTGGCAAGGTTGGCTATCAGAACTTCAAGGATCTCATGAAGATGGTCGGGGGTGGAATGTGAGTTCCGCGCTGTGGTCTCCAGAAGATGACGAGGTGGAGTTGCCAGATCCGCAGCGGGCGGCACTGCAGGTGCTTGCTGGACAAGGGCAAAGAGCGATCACGCCAAGCCAAGAACGGCCGTTTGATGATGCTCCAGGGTCCACGCTGAACAATCACGCAATGGGACCGCTTCCGCAGCAACCTGGAACACCAGCGCAATATCAATCGCAGCAACAGCAAGCGTTTGTGGATGCGCCAACAACTCAGGCAGCATACAAGCAACTTCCGTCAAGCGCCGCTCCGCAACAAGTCCCGAACGAACGGCCTTTTAACTGGGGTCGTGCACTTACAGCTTTTGGTGGCGGAGACGTTGGCGCATATGATGCGCAGCATAACCGCATGGAGGATGCGCCACAGCATCAGTTCGCATTCGGAAGGCAACAGGCCGATGCGGCATTCGAGGATCAACAACGCGCTCAACAACAGCGTCTGATCGAAGAATCAATGAACCCGCAGAGTGCGACGTCACGAGCTGCGCAAAAACAGTATCGCGATTCGTTGAATGTGCTCGCCAATTCGCCAGGTGTTCCCGAGGCGACGAAGGCTTATCTTGCCTCTCAGGTTGACCAGGTCGGAGGCATGACAGCAGCACAGGTGACAAAATCACAGTTCAGCCTGCAATCGCTATTCGGCAACGTCATGAAGGCGGCCGGTGTTTCACAAAGCGCTGAAAAGGTGGCGGCAGATGAGCAGTATAAAGCAGCGATGTTGAACGCCACCGTTAACAATCAGCAAGAGGGACATCAGATTCAGCGCGCTGGCTTGGCGCAAAACGATGCTCATTTCCAAGCGGAGTTGGAACGCAAGGCCGCCGCCGATGCACTTCGCGCCAAGTCTGGTCGATTACGGTTGCAAACGAAATCGGTGGATAAAAAGGCTGTGGAAGAACTGCAAAACATCGAAGCAATGAAGGGACAGCTTGGCGACGTCGAGCAAAATCTAGACAAGGCCATTACCGGACCTGGAGTTGGGGTTGCGATGGCCGCCGAGGGGGTGGCCAATTCTTCGGTCGGAAAGGCAGTCGGACTAGACAGTGTGTTTAACTCACTGACGCCGTCTGGAACAAGGGAAGGTCTGGCTGCAACTCGGACAGTGCAGAGCGGAATAGAACAGGCCATAGCCGAAATGAAGCTAAAGCGTCACGGTGCATCGTTTACGGCAAACGAGCAACGGGTTGTTGATAAGTGGTCGCCTGGTGTCCAGCTCGGCAAGGAGGATAATGCCATCCTCGCTAGCGCCCTGCGTAAGTACATGGCTAGCCGGGGTCAGCAGCGGATCCTGCAAGTCTTCAAGGAAACAGGCATGCCGATCGAGTTCCCGGCCAACAAACAACTTAGCATGGACGATGTTTCGCAACTCAAGGCGCTCTATGAAGGCATAGACAAATACAGTGACGAGGATGCGGCTGGGGTTGCGGATCGTGTTGATGAAATCCTAGTGCCTTATGGTGGCCGTGTCGCAGCATCTCGGCAACACGCGAAGCCGGCCACGACACAAGTGACGCCAAAGGATCCAAAGATCGCACGCGCCGAGCAGATTGTGGCCGATCCGAACGAATCACCAGAGAAAAAGGCTAAGGCGCAAAAATGGCTGGACGTGAACAGGAAGTAGACGATTCGTTTTTGGACGATCTGCCCGATGATTCGTTTTTGGACGATGTTGATCCAGCACTTAATTCCGGAGAGGGCACTCCGACACAGGGCGTAGTTGGACCTTCGGGAGATGTCGGCGAACGCGCGCCAGACACGACACCAAAAGATCGCACGTCGGTGCTCGGTGCAATCGATCGTGGTGGGTTTGCGTCGGTGCCAGGAGTTAAACAGCTAGGCGCGGCTGCGAACACAGCACTAGACATCGCGCAGCATCCTGGCGGCAATATCGCCGACACATACGATGCTTGGATGCGCCAGAAACGACAATCGCAAGCGCAGGCAGTTCAGGATCGGCCGATCACATCTGGCGTAAGTTCGTTGCTTGCGAATCTTGGCGTAGGCGCGATGGTTGGTCCTGCGATTGAAGGCAGCAAAATGGTTGGAGCCGGTGCAGAGGCCGTCGCTCCATTCCTGCAGCGTGTTGTTGGACCAAGCGCTCAAGCTGATACCGTGGCACGTCAAGGCCTCGCGACATTGGGGTTCGCTGGATCCAGTGCGGCTGACGAAGGGCGCATACAAGACACAGGCAAAATCGCCTTAGAGGGAGCGCTCATTGGCGAAGGGCTCAACCTTGCTAAACGCGGAATAGTAAAGGCCGCAGGCAAGGTGATGTCAGGCGCACAAAACGCAGCCGATGATTTCTCCACATGGGTTGCAAAGAGCAAGATTGGTCGCGTCATCGCAGGCGATACTGTAGACGAACCATCCGGCGCATTCACATCAGGGCGCGTGCGCGACCTACAGAAAACTATCGCTGCCGGCGATCCTGATTTCGGGGCGACTACCGCAAAGATGATGTCTGACGCAGAGGCGTCACTTGGAACATCTGGAACCGCACGCCTCGACCAACTTTCGGACGCTGAGAAGCAAGCCGTGGCGCAACATTTCGCGGATCTCATTAAAGAACGTGGAGCCAAAGGCGTTACACCAACAAAGGTCATGGAGAATTGGGAGGCCATCGTCAATCGCTACGTTGGCGGCGAAGACAAGGGTACTGCCATGGATCTTTTGCGAGGTGTGAACAAGCGTGACGCCAAATGGCTCGCTTCTGCTGGGGCTGGCATCGAGGATACAAACCACGTGCTTGGCATCTCGGACGAGGTGCTACCAGAGGTCAAGGACATGTTCGCGGGTGCCCAACGCTCCCGCACAGCAGCCGCCGAAGATCGTATGAATCGTTTTGGGCAAGCCAAGACGCCAAGCGAAGTGGCAGGAACATATCAGGTGGATGTTTCCAAGCTGCCAGCGTCTGAGCAAGAAGCATATAACCTTGGCAAGCTTGCGCGCGAAGGACATGCGCGCATTGAAGGTCCTGAGGATTTCAGCGCTCCAACCAAGGCGTTAGATGTCGCGTCAATTCATGAACGTGGCGCCCAAGAAGCAGCCGATCGTTTCTACGGCAAGAACTACCCAAAGGGAGGTTCTGACAACATCGGAGATGCGCTTACCGAACGGATAATTACCTCCAAAACCGGAGAGGAAGCAGCGGACAAACTCGGCACCTATCAAGCATTTGCCAAACGCACAGGCCAAAACACCGAGGCCGAGCTGGGGAACAAGCTTGAACGTGCTCGATTCTGGCGTGACCACCTGGCAGCTCTAGACGAGGCCAAAGTCCAGGCAGCTGGAAACGCACAGGAACTGTCCAGACTTGACCGTGAGGCACAGAAGGCCAAGGCGGCCTTGCATGCCATCGGAGTTGGTCGCGGGGCTATTGAGAACGCGG
>Ga0193744_1000107_pt1 | contig 29774 bp, 44 predicted proteins | sample L1a1metaG_FD_143056 | JGI IMG/M metagenome (GOLD analysis project Ga0193744, IMG submission 143056) | Soil microbial communities from a riparian zone of the East river system, Colorado, United States - L1a1 | ecosystem: Environmental > Terrestrial > Soil > Riparian zone | place: USA: East River...
TCGTGGTCTTGGTGGCGACGCTTTGCCTCATCGCTTGGGTGATCGTGAGCGCGATCGATCTGAGCAAGAAGAACGCCATCGTCGCCAAGGTGTGCGAGAACGCACAGACAGCAGGGGACGCTGCAACGACTCAGCAATGCGTCGCGACGCTGACCGATCCCAACAAGAACGCCGCCACGACCATCCCGAGACTGCTCAAGGATACCCTGCTCGGGCTCGTTCCCTACGCGATCGGCGGCGTGGCGATTTACGCGATGTACTTGGCCGCCCCCTACGTCATCAAAAACCTGCTCACGAAAAAGGCCTCTGCGTGATGGCCTACCAAGTCGTCCCCCAGCAATTCGCGCGCCCTATCGGCGACGACATCGTCTCGGACTGCCCCTCCTGCTTCTCCGGCCACCTGACAGCGTTCCTGGTGGGTGGCCTCATCAGCGCCGTCGTGATCCTCGCCGTCGCGCCCGCACTCCGCTTGCACAAGGAATACCGTACCCATGACTGATCTCGTTCGTCTGCCCGTCGCCCAACGCATCGTCGTCGTCACCCACATCGGGGACGAGAGCGATGGAGATTCGCTCGCCGGCCAAAACGTCAATGCGTTCCCCGCCGGGGTGCTCTTCTACGTCGCCCAATCGAACCGCTTTTACGCTCTCCGCAAAAACCTGCCCTCAGCGGTTGGTGAGCAGAATGGGCTCAACGTCGTCGATGGCGTCGGGTCATCAGCCACTGCGGGCCGCTTCATCGCGGTGCAGCAGTTTGCGACGGGTGTGCTCTCGGCAGGGTCGGCCGTCATGACGGGCTTCGATCTCTCCGCTGGTGGACACTTCCTCGTGGGCTACGTCACTCCGGGCGGCACGCAAGGTTTCCTTCGCGCCGCCAAGACTGCAGACAATGTCGTGACGGTCACGAGCTCGTCGGGGTCAGACACGTCGACTGTGACCGTGCTCTACCTCGAAGATCCGACCGCGGTCTGATCTTCTCAAAAACAAAAAAACCCACAGAAGAAGAGAGTAGCAACATGGTCGACAATGCACCCACGACGATTGGCGTCGGAAAACGCGTCACGGTTCTCAACTCGGTCGGCACGCAGGGCGACAAGTCCGACGGGCAGTCACTCCGCGGCCAGAACGTCAACAGCTTTCCAGCGGCGACGCTCTTCTACGTCCGAGCCTCGAATCGGATGTACCGCCTCAAGAAGAACATGGCCGTTGCCATCGCCGAAGACACGGGCACCATGCTCAACGTCATCAACGGTCTCGGATCCGATGCCGCCGCGGGCCGCTTCGTGGCGCTCGTACAAATGGGCTTCGGGACATTGGAGGGCGGTGAAGGGACGAGCTTCGTCGACATCGACGGCTTCGATGTCAATCCCGACGGGTGGTTCCACGTATCGTACACCTCCTTCGGCGGCACCCAAGGATCACTCATGGCAGAAGTGATCAGCGAGACCACGGTGCGGGTCACTTCCTCGAGCGGGTCTGATACGAGCAACGTTTTCGTGACGTACTACCAGATCCCGGAAGCTGAGTAAGCTTCACCCCGATGATTTACTCCCGCTGGCGCCCGGACACGGGCGGGTACGATTACTTTGACAGCCCGAGTACGCGCTACGGGCTCGGCGATGATCTGCCCGTCCCTCGTCTCACAAACACCACCGATCTCGGTGTGGCGTCGACCGACATCGGTCGCGCGATCCCGCAGGGCGCCGTGCTCATCGGGTCGGGACCCATCGCGCGGGGGATGATTGCCCCGATGAGCACCTCTGGCCTCAAGGGCTTGGGGCTCGACTTGTCATCCGATGGGGTGAAGCTCGGCTCTGCTATCTTGATCGCGCTGGGCTTAGGGTTTCTGCTAGGAAAGGCGCGGCGATGAAGCGCATCACGGTCGAGTCGGAATGTCGCTACGATAGCGGTAAGCGCATCGGAGATCCGGGGGTCGAGTACGAGTTCGACATCAAGATGCCGAAGCTCAGCGTCGACATGTCGAATGACGACTTCGACGCTGAGGCGCAGGACGCATTGATCGATCTCGCTTACCAAGCACAGACGCGCTACCCATGGGCTCGGCACTGGTATCAGACGGGTCGATCAGGCGGCTGGTTTGCGTTCGTGGATGAGGATGGCGACGCCACGAAGGCCAAGCTCCAGGTGCTGATCGATATGGTGTCCGCTGCCAAGAATAGATTCATCAAACGCATCGAACGCGAATACCCAGGCTGAAAATGGGCCGACGCCTCCTCATCAACCGATCCGATCTCGACTCCGCCAAGCGGATTCGGGAGACCTTCGTCGATCGTCAGGTGGATAAAAAGGTACCCATCCACTGGTCGTGGCCGAAGAAGCTCTACTGCGTGGGGCAGTCAGAGGCGGTCAAATACACGAGCGACAAATGGAAGAAACGGGGCGACTACCAGGACTACAAGCACGTCGCCGAAGGTCCGCAGCAGCTCTTCGTGAAGGACGGCTTCCTCGTCGACTACACGTCGCGAAAGCGCCTCGACTTTCCCTGCGAAGAAGTGATCCTACCCGCGCGCATGCCGACGGTCATCGCCGAGCTCGCGCCGATCTTGGGTTTGGAGTTTCAGCCGTACGCTGAGCCCGAAGACGACGACGCCGATCTCGTGCTCTCGGACACGTATCGAGCCATCGACATCACGCGAGCGTACGTGGGCGCGGCCGTGCACCCCGAAACCCACCAGACCTTCCTCATCGTCTACACGCGGAGCGAACTCTGCGCGATCATCACGGGCGACATCTTGGGTGTCGAAAAAGATGGGATCGTGGGCTGACCCATGGCCTACGCGCGCGTGCCGCACGCGAGAGGCTACGCTGGGTACAACGATTTGCCCGGCGCACCTGCCTCGAAAGTAGTCACGGACTACCGCGCGCAAGCGTCGGCGGCGACGACGAGCGTCGCGGATCAATCCAAAGCGGGAGCGATAGCGTTCGCGCAGCAGCAGCTCGACAACTACCCATCCGCCGCTCAGGTGCTGATGGAGTACAACAGGTACTCGGGCTACCTGAAATCCATCCCCGGATTCAACCCGGCAGATTTACAAGACCCGAGCAAGGTCGTGGGGCTGATGAAGCAGGCCCTCATCGCCTACGCCAAAGACAATGGGATCCCGACCAACACGAAAGAGTTCGAGGCGTACGTCGCCTCCGTCGCCTCCTCCCAGCTCGGAGTGCCGATCCCATCGAGCTGGCCCTCGAGCGTTAAAGAGCTGAAATCGGTGGCGGTCGATCTCGCCTGCACCGCAGTCGTGATGTACACAGGCGTCGACCCGAAGGTCATCACGGTCACGGTCGACGCGCTCATGGATGGCAAACTCAGCCCCGATGAGTGCGAAGCGATCGGCGCTGCCGCTGGCGCCATCGCCGGCGCAGTCATCGGGCAAGCCATCGGGATCCCCGCGCCCATCGGCGCCTTCATCGGTGGCCTCATCGGTCAAGACATCGGCGGCACTCTGGGGCAAATCTTCGGCGCCGGCCCATCGGGCACCGAGGAGATGAACGAGCGCTTCAAGGCCGCCAAAGAATGGGCACAAGCCAAGCTCGATCAGGCAAACGCCGCCTGCTCGCAATCACGCTCGATCTACTGGGAGACCTTCGACAACCTGATCCTGGCGACCGAACTGCAGTGGGAAGCGGCCGAGGTGCAGATCGGCTGGCGCTTCGGGATCCGCTGGTTTGGCATCGAGACCTACTCCGAGCGCGGGCAGGCGTTTTCGCACGCCTGGGACCCGAACAAAAAAGTATTCACGGGCGCGCTCACAGACGCTTGGCGGGCGACGCAATTAGGCCCGGGTAAGCCGATGGAGACGTACGCGAGCGGCGTCGACAAACCGATTCGGTCGACGGTGTACACCTACAACTGCGCGTTCGATTACGGTTGCCCCTACCCGGTAGTCCCAGGGCTACCAATGCCAGAAGGCCAAGCCGCGCGCGTCGGTCAAGCGTTCCTCGCCCGCGGCGCGCTGTGGCTTCCCGTAGATCAACGGCGCTACCAGTGCAGCTACCCGCCACCGACTACCGATGAGCTCTTCAATGAGGCCAAGTATGCGTGGATCGACGCGATGCAGCGCGATCTCAACTACGAGCAGGCAGCAATCAAGGCGCTCCAGATCTTGTCGGTCACGGTCGTGGGCGATCTGGTGAAGACGACGGCCGTTGTCGCCACCGAAAAGAAAATGAACGATCTGCTGAAGGCTTCTCAGGTCGATCTCAACGCCGCTGCCATCCGCCGCGCGCAAACGCTCGGTACCGCCCAGCATACCGGTGAGAACCTCTCCGATCTCTTCAACTACGGCATGCTGGCTCTCGGCGTCGGTGCGCTCGGCGCGCTCGCCTGGAAGAGGAACCGATGAGCCTCTGGACTATCATCGCGCCGGCGCCCAGCAACGTACAACCGGATCCCGATCCCGGGGTGAAGGTTTCGAACGCGGCCGACTTCCAAGCGGCTCAAGCGGCGCGCGTGCGCGCCTACAAGGACGCGCTCGCGCGCTTGTACCCCGCCTGGTCGACGCTCCCGACAGCCCCCTACCCGCCGAGCAGCGACACCACGGATTTTCCCCGCACGGGCAGCCCTGAGCTCATCATCCGCAAATCCAGCATCAACGCGGCGCAGCTGGCCGAGCCCGGGAAAATCACCCAGGCGCTCAATCAAGCGGCCATCGCGCGGCGCCCGAAGCTCAACGCTTACTTCCTCGTCGGCGCAGGATGTCTCGCGGCATACCTCATCATCAGATAGCCGGGCCTGTTTTCAGCCAGATCATCAACGTCTGATGAAAAACCGTCAGCACTCACCTCAAAAAGTTGACGAAGATCCCCCGGTCTTTTAGGCTTCCATTCACCGCAACGGTTTAGCCGGGTTCGTCAGGACCGCTAGAGCGCTCTGAAGGGAGCGCAGAGGTCTGTCCTGACGATGGCTACTGGTCGCGTATACCGCATCAAAAAGTCCGCTGTAAAAGGCTATGGCTACACGAGCCCGCCGAAGAAGCGCGCACTGAAGCGAAACGGCCCGCGCTTCGCCCAGAACGGCTCAGTGACGCACATCGCGGCCATCAATGGCCGGGGATCCTACCGCACAGCGCGCCGCACGATGAGTGGCCTCAGCGCCAATCGCAGGCCGGCCGCTGCCCGTTCGAGTCTGAGCGCCGCGAAGAAGGCAGCGTTCGCGAAGCGAATGCGCGCGGCCAAGGGCAAGAGCAGGGCTCGCGCATTCCGGCGAAACGACGTGTCCCCCGCCCAAGAGCGGATCTGGGAACGCGCGGCCGCCCGTCACACCGATCCCTGGGGCACGCCGAAGAAAAAGCGTCGCGCCAAAAAGAAGACTGCCGCTCCAAAATCTCGCCGTCGCAAGACGGTCTCGAAAGCAACAAGGAAGAAACCCATGGCTCGTAAAGTTCGTCGCCGTAAGAAGAGCGCTGCTCGCTCTGCCCCGAAGCGCCGGGTGGCCAAGCGCCGCACGGTCAAGCGTCGTCGCAAGGCGGCGAAGAAGACGGTAGCTGCTCCGAAACGTCGGAAGCGCCGTAAGGCCAAGACCACGCTGAAAGCCAACCGACGCTCGCGTCGCCGGCTGAAGCGCAACAAGGGCACCAGTGTCGGAGCGAAGCGCGGCTGGCGCGTGCGCAAGCGAAAGTACGCGGCCACGAGCTACGTGAAGCCGGGCACCAAGCGGAAGCGCCGCAAGTCTCGCCGCAAGGCATCAGCGGTCACGACGAAGAAGCGCCGGTCGACCAAGCGAAAGACGGCTCGCCGCGGCAAGCGCAAGCCCCTGAGCAAGAAGAAGTCTGCGGTCGCCGCGCGGAAACGTCGCCGTGCCGCCAAGGCGGGACTCAAGCCCAATCGTCGTCGGAGCCGTCGGTCTCGTCGCAAGATGAGCACGAATCGTCGCCGTCACCGGAGCAATCGCCGTCGGGCTCTCAGCCCGAATCGTCGTCGCCGGTCATCGCGTCGCCGCATGTCCTCGAACCGCCGCCGCCATCGGCGCAACGGTCGCCGCCTCTTCAAGAAGAACGGCGTGGGGGACACCCTGAAGTTCATTGCGGTCACGGGCGGTCTCGCGCTCGTCGGCCTCGTCGGTCAAAAGGTGCTCACGAACCTCTTGGTGAACAACGTGTTCAACAAGATCTTCGGTGCCCCCGCGGTCGTCGTCGCGACTTCTCCGGCATCGAGCGCGCTCGTCGCTCCGGCCACTTCGGGCCTCGGCGGGCTCTCGCTCGATCCGCAGTACCAGAAGCTTGGGGCAGCTGCCATCGTCGCGGGCTTGGGCGTCTTCGCCTCGACGAAGCTCATCAAGGATGCGGGCACGCGCAACACCGTGATGACCGGCATCGCGGTCGGCTTCACCCACACCCTGCTCACGGCGGTCTTGGCGAAGTTTATGCCGAGCCACGCGGACATGCTGAACGGTGACGGGACCGCAGCGCGCCTCAGCGCGATGTATGGTCTCGGCGCCGGGACGAGTCTGCAGCCGCGGTACCAGAGCATCGGGCGACCGATGGGCGAGTACTTCAGCTCAGGCGTGAACGGTCTTGGGGAGTACTTCTCCTCGGGCACGGCAGGCCTCGGTGAGTACTTCTCGAGCGGCGTCAATGGTCTCGGGCTCCCCGCGTACGAAGCCGCTGCTGGCTACGGCGCGAACCCCGACTTTGCGGAAGCGGCGGCCGGCATGGGCGCTCGCGAACTGCAAAACACCAACCACGTCGATCCGCACGGCGATCTCGATCGTGAACTGACGATCGCGGAAGCAGCGGCGGGCGTCGGCTCGCTCCCGAGCTACGAGGCCGCGGCCGGCTTCGGCAACGTGAACACCCTCCCCACCACTTCAACCTGGATCCCCGGGACGAGCGACGGGCAGATCTGGGCCGGGACCCGCTCCATCTCGCAGCCGCAAAGTGCGACCGAGATGGTGCCGGCCGGCATCCTGCAGACCGACGGCGGTCAGGGCGTGTTCGGCTGAGTGAAGAAGATCGCCCGATAGGGTGATTCGCTCCAAGCCCGGTATCTCTGGCAAACCAGAGACCCGGGCTTGGGGTGTTGCTGGAGCCGTAGAGGAACCGAAGCCTCTCATAATCTCCGTGAAGCTCCTCAGAAAGAAAACCAGAAGTCATGGCCAAAGTAGTCTCGATTCGTGAGCGCGTTCATCAGCCCTTCTTCGACACCCTGATTCGGACCGGCGGTTATTCCGCGGGCACCGTGCAGGACGGCACGGACTTGTTCGGCGGCAACGGCGCCGTCCGCACGCCGGCCACCACCAACCTCCTGAACGGCTCGACGCTGCCCAGCGATCAGTCGCACGTCGTTCTGGCGCTGCGCGTGTTCAGCTGGTACCGAAACAGCATGCTCCGCGTCGCGGGCGGCGCGGGCGGCGAGCTCGCCCTCAACGGCGACTACGGCAACCTCGATCTGTGGACCGGATCGGGCGCGGGCGTCGGTCAGGCCCCAGGCCAAATCGAGGACGTGTTTCGGCTGCATTGGCAGACGGAAGAGCAACTTCACTGGAGCTTCGGCACCGGCGAGAAGTTCTCGATCACGAACATGCCGACTTGGTACTTCCCCACGGGCGGCGGCTTGTCCGCGCAGCTCGGCGGCGCGACGGACCTCATCCACATGCAGAACTCCGGCACGGACGGCCACTCGGGCATCTTGCGGCTCGCCCGCGCGATCCTGATCCCCCCGCGCCAGAACATCAAGTGCACGGCGAACATCTACGCCCTGCCGACGGACGCCAACTCGCAGATCGCGGCGACCAGCCAAGGTCAGCGCAACATGCTGAGCCTCCGCGACAACTTGAACGCGATCGACGCGATCAACAAGGTCGTGACGTTCACGTTCGACGGGCTCTTCAGCCGAGACGTTCAGTAACGATTCGCTCCGCTCGGGACGCTCCTGAGCGGGTTGACCCAACCCAGATCAGCGGCTCGCTCTTCTTGAGCTGAGCCGCTGAATCTTGGGGTTTCTGTAGGCACCCGCCCTTTCGCGGGGTACTTCATCCGCAGCGCGGAGAAGGCACTCAGAGCATCATGAGCAACCAGATCGATCCGCGGCAAATCGCTGACCAAGCGGCGTACGCCGCAGGCGCCGCGCGCCAAGCGCTCGCCAATACGCAAGCCATCCAGAAGCGCTTGGACGACATCCAAGCGAGCTTCAAGGTGCAGCAGGGCAACCGCGAGCGCACCCCGAACTTGATGTACATCGAGAATATACCCGGGCGTCGCGTGCCCTTCGATATGCTTGTCAACATCCCTATCGGCGCCAACGACAACGGCGTCAAGCAGGGCACGATCTTGGTGAGCCAAGAGGGACCCTTCGTCGCCGTCGCCCGCATCGCGACCTTCAGCAGCCAGCTGCAGCTGCAGCGCGTCGATCCAGTTTCCGGCGCCAAGGCAAACTTCTTCGGCCGATCTTTCGGCCGCTACCGTCCGATCCACTCGGCCTGGGATCTGATGGACGGCATGCCGCGCCAAGAGGCCCAGCAGCAGCAAGCGTTCCCCGGCACGGGCGCACCCCACATCCTCTCCCCCTCGAACGGGTCTCCCTTCCGCTCGATGGAAGCCGACTACACGATTCAGTTCCTGAACGCCGGCTCCTCTTTCCCCCGCTCGAACATCCCCGTTCCCTCGAGCTTCTGGACCCCGCAAATCAACGCGCCCTTTGCCCTCGGCGCCTTGGACGTGTTCGAGCGCGGAGAGACGCTGCAGTTCAATGTGCTGCCGCAGCACGTGAACAACCCCTCGTACGGCAACATCCAGTCCTTCGCGGGCGGCGGCGCGGGCTCCTTCCCCTTCATCGCTTCCGGCTGGGATTACATTGAAGGCATCAACGATGAGGCGGATGCCGCAGCGGGCGCGACCGACCCCATCACGCGCCTCCCCGACGGCATCCTGACGATCGGTTTCCACGGTTATCGCATCGTGCAGCCCCCAGGCAGCGGCCCGTACTGATACACTAGAGGCCAATGAACCAGCCTCTGTTCAACCCCGCGCAGCGCGCCGCCTTCAGCCAAGTCCAGCACGCGAACCCGAATCTCGCGTTCGGGCAAGGATTTGGTCCCTCGCAAGAGGGTGGCAGCATGACGGCGTGCACGGCCGATCGCGTGCTGCTCGCTGGCGGTCAGCTCGTGAGCTACCTGAAGCCCGAGTCGATCATCCCGCTCGAGTACGTTTTTCGGCGCTTGCCCATCGACGGCATTTTCCAAGCGACGCCGAGCGCGCCGTGCCAGTTCGAGATGGGGAGCATCAAGGTCCCTCAGCTGATGGGCTTCGTCGTGCTCGACTACCGCTTTGCGATCTACCGACCGAGCGGGATCGTCGCGGGCGAGTTCGTGGAACTCGAACAGAACCGCCTCCCGACGCAAGTCGGTTGGAACCTCGAAGCCGACAACACGCGCCAGGGCAACGTTCGCTACGAGCTGAACCCCGTCCCGCCCTTCGAGAAATCGAACCCCGCCTACCAGACCCAGCCGAACCCCGGCTACATCCCGGGCACGCCGGTCGCCGTCGCTGCGAGCGACGATCAATTCACGCAGGCGCGCTTCACCGCGGCGCAATCGGGGACAGGCGATCTGTCGCTCATGCCGCAGCGCCATCATCGCCAGGGGCTGCTGCACGTCCCGGCGCCCTGGATCCTCCACTCGACCCAGACCCTCATCCCGAGCTGCCACATCTTCCGAGCGGTCACGATCCCGATCGCCTTCTTCGAGGTCGAAATCTTCGGCTTCATGCTGCCTGACGGGCAGCTCGATGCGATGCAGCGAGCCATCGCGCCCTGCATCGAAAAGCCGGGTGGGATCGTCTGATCCCCCCGCAACACCTTCCCGAAGGAATAACCGTGTCCACCCCCGAACCCTCTCACTCCAACCGAGGACCAAACAACCTCAAGCGGCAGTGGGTTGTCCTGACAGGTGGGCGCGGTTGTTCCCTCGTGATTCGATCTGAGCTCCAATGAAATTCGGTCCCTCTTTTTACCGCAACGACGTGTCCGGCCTCGGCGCCGATGATGCGTCGCTGCCGTTTGCGGACCAGGCGCTCATCAGCATCGTGAGCCCGCAGGGGTCGCTCGTGTACAGCGAGTGGGCGCGCCAAACGAGCGACAACTCCTGGCAAGAGGTGACGCCCCAGAAGGACTACCAGGCCTTCGCGGTCAGTGACTTTCAGCTCGTGGCCGTCGCCAACACGACGAGCTCCGAAGTGCAATCGCTCGCGGTCATCTCGCCCGTGCTCACGCGCGCGAGCGCCGTGGCCGCCACCTTCGAAGGCACGCCGTTTGCGTACGACCACACCGAAGCCATCTACGCGCAGCTCGACACGCAGTCGACGCCGCAGATCTATTTCCTGTACTGGCTCAGGCTCCGCGATCAGACCGATTCGAAGACGGGCCCAACTTCGCTCAACTACGCGGCCACTGTCGTCGGGGGCGTGCTCGCCTACATCTTGGCCATCCCGCGCGCGGGCTCGGGCCGCGCGGCGCCGCCCTCGGGATCATTCCCGGGCGCGTTCAGTGCGCAAGCCGCGCGAGCGCCGCTCAGCATCCCGCAAACGCCCGCGGTGCAGACCACGATCCCAGCGACGCCCGCTACTTCGCCGACCGCGCCCGTGACGGCGCTGCCGAGCGTGCCGACGATGCCCGCGACGCAAGCCCAGCAAGCGTCGCTGGTCTCGCCTGCGCAAGCCAACATGAAGGCGCTGCTCTGGGTCGGCCTCGGCACAGCGGCGGCCATCGGAAGCTACCGGCTCATCCAACGCTACCGGAGCGCGTCATGAGCGCCGGGCTCGGGATCGTAGCGCTCCGCGGCGTCGATGGCGGCGCGGGCTGCGGATGCAGCGGCATGGGCGCTGACACCGCCGTGCCGAGCCCCATCATCACCCCGATGCCAACCGGCACGAAAGTCTTCTGGGCGCTCGCCATCGGCGCCGTGGGCTTGATCTTCTGGGCCACGCTCCAACCTCCCAAACGGAGGCTCGTGAGCTGATGGACTTCGTGATGTCCCCGGCCGATCTCGAAAAGCTCGCCGCGGCCGCCATGAAGATCGACGCGAACCCCTTGAAGCTGGCTGGTCGCGCGGTCGGGCTTGGCGACGCGGAGATGAAAGCCGGCGTCCCCACGTGGGCCTGGGTAGGGATCGCGCTCGGCGCCGGAGCCGTGCTCGGGATCAAATACGGACATCACGTGAAGAAGCGTTTCGCATGACCGACCAGAATTCATTCAGGGCCACTGCGCGCGGCTGGTTTCGCTTTCGGGCGCGCCCGGCGCCGCCGATCGCGCGGCGATCGCCCTACGAGAGCAATCCGGATCGCCGCCTGATCTGCTCCGCATGTACGCCCGCGTTGCAACCGCGCTCGGCCAATTGGTTTGCCGTGGATTGTCCTCGGTGTGGCGGTCAAGCGATCGAAGAGATGACCGCCGAGGAGCGGGTGGAGGTGCAGCGCGAGCTCGACTCGCTACGGCGTCCGCCCCTAAGCCCCATCGGTTACCCCCGCCCGCTCGGCAGATCTGCCCGAAAGAATTGAAGGAGAATCGTCATGGGACTTGGAAAAGCATTGTTGATCGGCGGCGTGGGCATCGGCGCCGTCGTGCTCCTGGTGAAACACTCGCAAGCCGCGAGCGGCGGCGCGGCTCCCGCGAACGCGGGCCCGCCCACCCCAGGACCGGGCGCTGCATCCCTCACCGTTCCGCCCGGCCCCAAGAATCCCACGACGCTGACGCTGACCATCACGCAGTGGCAGCAGCAGGCGGACGCCTCGGGCAAGCAAGCCGGGCTCTGGGCGCTCGTGCAAAATGCCGCTGACCCCCAGAACGACTTCGTTGTCGTGTTCGGCAACGGGACCTCGGCGGGGATCATTCAGCAGGGCACCACGCCGAATTCCGGGCTGATTGCCCAGGCGTTCGTGGCGGGAATGCTGAAGTGAGTGGTGCGACCTACATTATTCTCGGGATCACGGGCCTCGCTGGCGCGTGGTGGCTGTTCGGGAGAAAGAGCTACTTCGTCGCGCTGAAGGGCGGCGGCTACGACTACTTTGACGATCTGGGAGCGGCGCGATCTTATGCCCGATCGCACGGCGGCTCGAAGCTGTACCAGATCCCGGCCGGCAGCGAATTCGACGCGAAGAGCGCCGTGCGGATGACCCCCAATCGCAGCAAGCGAAAACGTCGGTCCCGCCGAGCGCTCTGACTCACCTCAGAAGTTTGCGCCCCTCAGCCCCCCTCCGGTAGCATCGAGCGTTAGGTAACCGATGACGCACCCGCTCGACGTATTCCGGAGCCAAGCCTCGCTGCAAGCGAGTTGCGCGGCGCTCTACCCGGGTGATGCGGACGGCACGAGCGCCTGCTCCCAGCTTCGCACCGAGAGCGCGCAAGCGGAAATCTTCGGACTCCTCGTGGGAGGCGCCATCGGGCTGTTGATTGGGCGCTTCGTGCTCAGCGGTCGTCGGTAAAGAAAGACAAAAGGGATCATCATGTACAAAGGCATCGGAGAGTCGGCTTACAACGACGGGCTGTTCTCGCAAGCAGCGCCCTTCCAAGAGTACCAAGCCAGCGTGAGCCAATTCGCGGATGGCGCGCTCGGGGCGTTCGCGCGCCTGGCGCAGCCGGGGCGAGTCGGCACTGGAGTGCGGCGGTCGATCTCTATGTTCAATCACGCGTCGCGGCGGCGCGGCGTATCAGGCCCCGGCCAATCGTACCAAGACGGCACGCTCGGTCACACATTCCTTCCCGCCTTCAATCCGCAAGAGATGCGCGGGCTCGGGTACGCGTATCGGGATGGCGTGCTCGGCGACGCGACTCAGGAGGCCGCATGTACGCCAGTCAGGATGTGCATGTCCGACATCCTCTCGACTCCCCAGCCGATGGACCGCGCCCTGAAGGATCCGTTCAATCAGCTGGTGGCGGTCTCGATCGTGGGGCTCGTCGGCTACCTGATCTACAAGCGCTGAACCGTACGTTGGATCCACATGCCCCAGGTGTTACCCTCCGCTGAATGGCGAAAGAAGGCTTTCTCGGCGCCCTCGGGCGCATCGCGAGTCAATTCGCGGATGGCGCCCCCGAAGGCCCGCGCAATGTCCTCTTCGCCATCGGCCCCTGGATCAACGATCTCACCCGCAATGCGGGCGCACACTGGCTCCCGCAGCTCCTCCTCGGCATCCCGTGCGAGGTCATCTACCGCGACGCGCAAACGCAGATCGGCGTCCCTTGCTCGAGTCCTGCGATTGCGGCCTGCAGCATTTGCAGAAAGCCCGTGTGCCTCGATCACAGCTTCGTCTCACGCATGGGACAAGCCGCCTGCTTCGGCTGCATCCAGCAAGGCATCTCCGATCACGCACCCAAAATTCCATGGCCAGCGGGCACGCGTGGTAATCCGTCCGATCCTCGATCGACATCCGGCGGGAAAGCGCCTCCGCCCGGGCCTCAGTCGAGAGAGCCTCCGCCCCCGGCGACTCCTCCGCCAGATCCGGTGGACGTGCGCATCGCCGCCGCCCGCAAGGTGCTCCGCGTCAAACGCAGCGCGACTTTTGCCGAAGTGCATGCCGCCTACAAGCGTGAGGCCCTCAAGTGGCACCCCGATCGCAACGGGGGAAACCCTGAAGCGAAACAGCGATTCATTGCGGCAACGGCCGCCTACGATCTCCTGAAGAAGGCCTACGACCAATGAGTTACGCCGAAATCAAGCCGCAGTACTACCGGATGCATCAACCGGATTCGCCGTGGCACGCGGGCTCTCCCGGCTGGTCGACGGCGCCCTGGCCGTCCTTCATGCCGAACCCCAACCTCGTCGGCCCCTCCCGACTCGCGGTGGAAGGGCTCGGGGCGTACTTCAAACCGGTGTACGAAAAGCCGATCGCAGGGCTCGGGATGTTTCCGCAGAAGAGCACGTACCGCCCGGTCGATGGGGTGGGTGAGTATTCTCGGACCGGCATCGGCGCGTACTTCAAGCCGGTGTACGAAAAGCCGATCGCAGGGCTCGGGATGTTTCCGCAGAAGAGCACGTACCGCCCGGTCGATGGGGTGGGTGAGTATTCTCGGACCGGCATCGGCGCGTACTTCAAGCCGGTGTACGAAAAACCAATCGCGGGCCTCGGCTGCCCCTGCGCCGCGCGCGGCGTCGGTGACGGTGCGGATCCGCTCACCACGAACTCCGGTGCGCTCCGCTACGACGTGGTCGTCCCGGTCGCGATCATCGGCGCCATCACCGGCCTCGCTGTTTGGGTATCGCTGAAGAAGTAAGCGATGACGTACGCCGAGGTCATCGCGCTCAGGGATGCGATCCACACGGGGCGCTGGCCGCAAGGACTCGGCGCCGAGTGCGGCCCGTGCACGATCGCCGCCGGCGATGCCTGTGAGATCTGTCCCGACGGTGTGAACGATGACTTCCCCGAGTGCGCGGGCTGCATCAATGGCGTACGCCAATCGGCCATCTCGGTCGCTGAGCAGAGCCTGATCTTCCCCATCGTGGCCGGCGTCGTCACGACCCTCGCCGTCGCCTGGCTCTCGACGAAGCTGCTCGGGCGAGGCAAGAAAGCCGCGTAATCACGCTGGGCGCGGATCGGTATTGCGAATCCTGACAGCAGTGTGCTATCACGCTGCTTGCATGAGTGACGACGCCAAGCCCGCCGCTTCCCCGCCCCCCGCCCCAGCTCCCGAGCGGAGCGTTTCGGTCCCGATGACCTCCTTCGTGCGCGGGGGGTCCGTGACCGCCGCCTACGAGCAGGCGCAGCGGCAGAAGCGCGCTGCCGCCGAGCAACGGCGAAAGGAAGAGGCCGAGCGGCAGAAGGTCGCGCGCCTCGATCCGACCGCCAACCTCTCGACGACGAAACTCGGGGGAGCGAGCTCGCATGCGGCCATCGTGCTCGAGGAGAGAAACTCTGACGGCAAGGCGGAGGAGTTCATTGTCTGCGAGCTGACGGTCGATCGCGATCACCCGGACGGCCTGATGCTGATCGTGTGCTGCCCGTTCTGCGCGGTGAGGCACGGATCGGACGAAGCGCAGATGACGATCCGATCGAAGCACAGAAAATTCGAGCTCGACACGCGCCGCCAGGGCGAGCTCTGGGTGAACCCCAATAAGCCCGACGAATTCGTGCACCTCGCCGGGACGATTCACCTGACCGAGCCCGTGACGTGCCCGGGGCTCGGGTGCGGCAAGCGGTTCGTGATCGACAACTCGGTGTTGAGGTGGCTGTGAAGACGAAAAATGATCGCGCTGGTCTCGGGTGCGTCGGGATTTTCAGCGGGGATGGCGATGGGATTTTGGATCAGTCAGATCCGCTTGTCGCCTCGCCGTTGCCCAGCAAAGAAGAGACGAGGAGCTCCATCAACTGCGATGAGCCTGAGTGCAAGGCGTTCTTCGTCCTGGTAGGAGACTTCTCCCCTCCGCCGAAAGGCTGGACCAGCCAGTTAGGTAGGGATTATTGCCCGCGCCATAGTGGCGGGCATGCAGATGAGGCGGGCAATGATGCGCTGGATCTCGACTCTCGACCCGTAGAAATAGACGATAAATCCCTCTTTGGTCATGAGCAGGCAGCCGCGAGTGGTTTCCAGCACGACAACCCAGTCGCTCACCCGCTGCCCGCTCTTTCGCGCTCCCCAGCCATCAATGGCTGGTGGTTTGCGGTGTTCGTGCTGCTCGTTCTCCTGGTCACGGCTCTCTTGCTCTACGCGGACGTGCTGAGGCGCAAGATCTCGTACTACGAGTTCTCGCTCGCGCTGACGAACGCTTCGAGCTTCGAGCATCACGTGTCGATCCAGTCTCTCGACTGTACGGGCTACGAAGTGCGGCGCTGCTCGGGCGTCGTGATCAGTGACGGCGAGAAGCGCCCCGTGCGCTATGTCTGTGACAGCTCGCATTGCGCGTTCGAGTGCGGGGCTCAGAAATGAGCGGCGTGCTTGGCGGTGACATACTCGGCAAATCTGAGCAGGTCGACATAGAGCAAGTCACTCTCTCGGAGAGACTGAGATCACTCGATCTGGAGATTGACCCGGCATCCGTCATCGCAGAGGCGGCGGCTATACTGCGTGAGGTGCGTGATTTCTTACTCCCGAATAAAGGACGGCAGCGCTATAATTGGGGTCATTGGGGTTCAATCTTAGGCGACTTGCTATTTCTGTACACCGTGGGCATCCATGAAAATGGGGAGGAGATCCGAGTCACAGGGATGAGCATTGTCGATTTACTCGAGGCGGGTGAGCCGGAGGGAATGCTTCGGGCGGCAGACATTCTGAACGATATTCAAGACAGTCTTCAGTTTGAAGATGGCCGAGGTTGGTTCTCACCAGCTGAGAGAAAGAACAAGGTTTCTGGGTTCCAGCGGCGCTTAGCAGCAACGGTTTGCCGGTCAAGGCTCTGCCTAGAACCGCAGATCAGCTGCGATGTCGAAGGGTGCCCGCACAGGAGCGCCGCGCGTACATCCCTGCAGCAGGCGTCGCTCTGGGCGCGCTGGGAAGGGTGGCAGGTGTCCGATGACCAGGATCTGTGCCCCAGTCATTGTGAGATCCTGGGGGTTATTCCATTGTCGCCTCTGTCGGAAGCATTCGTAGAAGAGCCGCGGTACGCTTTCTGGCAAGAAGCAGACATGGCGTTCAGGGTCGGCATGCCATTGGAAAAGTTCGTGGCCTTGCTGCAGGGTGCCCTGGATGAAGAAGCGCAGCGCGCCCTGGCATCGGACATCCTCGATCAGCCTTGGATGGCGAATCAGCCTCGCGATCCGATAACGATTCCAAGAGGCTACGCGGTGACCGCACTGGAGGACTTGAGATCGAGTCTGCCGACTCCGCCCGCTGCCGAGGGTTCTGATCCCGCATGACCGACGAGCTCCCCGATCACCTGCCCGCTGTCCCCTTCGCGCGCCCACTCGCCAGGGACGCGTACTTCGCCCCGCCAAGCAGCAGCTCACCCGATCGCCACTACAAGGCCGCTGTCCTCTACCAGGGTGAGTACGAGACGCTCTGGGACGGCACCGCCGTCGCCGTCCGCGCGCACGCGCGCGCGCTCCACGAAGCCAAGATCCCCGTTTTCCTGAAGTCCTTCACGGGGCAGGTTACCGACGAGCACGGCGCCATCCAGCCGCGGCACGCAGCCGGCCTCCCGCCGCAAGTCGAGCGTGAGGTCAGTCACCTCGAGCTGACGCGCGCTCGCGCTTACATCCCAACGATCAAGCACCTCGTCATCCGAGACGCCGAGCACCTGAAGCGCGCGGTCATCCCGCACGGCGTGGTCGGTGGCGACATCGAAGAGCAGGCGAAACTTCGCCAAACGATCTACGGCTCCACCATCGTGTACAGCGTCTGGGAGCGCGACCGCGTCGATCCAGCGATCGTCAAAACGCTCAACCGCGTGGCTCAATGCTGGGTGCCGTCCTCTGCCAACGCCCGCATGCTGATCAATTCCGGCGTGCACGAAGGCAAGGTCTTTGTGGTGCCGCACCCGTACGATCCGGAAGATTTGATTCTCAAGCTCCGCCGCCGAAAGACGGACACGGCGTGGCGCAAGTTCTACTCGATTGGGCGCTGGGAGCCGCGCAAAGGCTATGCGGAGCTCGTGAGAGCGTTCCTGTACGCCTTCACGCCGCAGGACAACGCGATCCTCACCATCAAGTACACGGGCGGACAATGGCCCGGATACCCGACGCCGGAGCAAGTGGTCGTCGACTGCTACGAAGATCCCGCCATCGCTGCGAAGGGCTGGACCTTCGCGCGCATCAAAGAACGCGTGAAGCTCATCGAAGGGCGCTTTCCGCGCCAAGCCATTCTCGAGCTCCACTACAGAAACAATATCTATGTTTCTTCCTCCCACGGCGAAGCTTGGAACCTACCCGCCTTCGAGGCTGCGCTCGCCGGGAACACCGTGTGCTACGTGCCATCGGGAGGCGTCGAGGACTACCTGAAGGAAGGGCATGTCGCGGTCGCCGCCGAAGGCGATGAGCCCGTGCCGAAGTCCTATGGCTGGGAGTCGGATGCGCGCTGGGTTTGGTACCCCATCGCCGCGCTCGAAAGCGCGCTCCAGCGCTCGTGGCCCCCCGAGTCTCACGCGGGCGAGGAGAAGATTTACTCGGATAGGTTCACGATGGAAGCGGTCGGTCAGCTAATGCGGAGGCGCGTGCTCGAGGTAGCGGGCGGGCGCGGCGTGTCGGTTGAGGCGTACGTACCGGTGGAAGAATGACGGAGCAAGAGCCGCTTTGTAATCTGTGTGGGCTGACCTGTCAGATCGGTCGCGTAGATGTGGGCACCATGGCGCCTCATGGTCTGGTCCTGGCTACTGTTATAGGTGGCTACGAATCGACACCGGGCAACGGCTATGGCGCGCTGGATGACCTGAGCGGGTATAGATTTTCGCTATGCGAGTGGTGCTGCGACTGGTTATTTTCTCAGTTCCGCATTCCGGTGAAGATCTTCGAATACGCGCTGGGTCCGGGCCAATCGGAAGAGGATCACGGTGAGGTATTCCGGCCCGCTGAAGTGCGAGTGCGGGAAGATGAGTGGAGATCGCTCAAGGCAGAATTTTTCACGGAAAAGACGCGCCGCGATGCAGCGCGCATGAGCAAACCGTGACCCTCGCCCGGATATACGGTCGAGAGACCGGTAACGGTTCGCTCGCGGTCGTCTCGCGCGGCTTCGAGCGCGCCTTCAAGCAAGCAGGGATCTTCGCTGGCTTCTACGGCCTCGACACCGCCGAGAGCTATACCGATGGCGAGGTCCCGAGCGCCGGATCGAGCGCTCGCCACGGCGTCTTCACGGGCCCGCTCGGGGCTGTTGGGAAAATGTTCGAGGCGGGCCGACACGAGCACCACTGGGTGATGATCGCCCCAAACTCCGATCAGCTTCCGCGCTCGCTCGTCGCCGAGCTCAAGCGCTATCGGGAGAAACACTCGCTCCGCTTCCTCGCCCCAAGCGGATGGGCCTCAGGCATCGTGCGGGGCTTCCTGGGTGAGTGCACGGCTGTGCCTCATGGCGTGATGCCAGCTTTCCGCCCGGACCCTCAGGCCGCGGACGAAGTCCGGATGCTCTATCGTGCAGGGACCTTCCGTGTGCTTCATTTCTCGACGAGTGACAGGCAGCGGAAGGGCACGATTGAGCTCCTCCAAGCCTGGCAGATCTTGCGCCGGCAAGGCGCGCTCCGCAGCGCACGGCTTCTGTGCGTGCTCGACTACGCCGCCAAGCTTGCGCTCGACGAGGCGCTGTCGGAGGGCGAAGTGGAAGATTGGCCGTCGTGCCGTCAAACAGTGACGATCACAGATCGCGGAGATCTGGGGCCAGAAGCGATGGCCCGCACGCTCGCTCTCGCGCACGTCGTCTGCCAGCCGTCGCGCGGGGAAGGCTTCGGGCTCATCCCGCTCGAGGCATTGAGCTCGGGTACGCCGATCGTGGCAACGGCTGCGACGGGGCATTTGGAGTACCTCGATCTCGAGCGACCCCCGCAGGGGTCTGTGCTCATCACGCCAGGCCTCGATGCTCCGATCGATGATCTGCCGGGCAGTCAGGCTCCCTTCGTGACACCTGCGAGCATCGCGCATGCGCTCAAGAAGTCACGTGATGACTGGCCCGCTCTGCATGCGGGAGCACAGGCGAATGCTCAAGTTTGGGGCCAGCTCTGGGCTTGGGAAACTTCTCTTGACCCATTCGTATCACGGCTGAGGGCGACGTGACCGACGACCATCGTTTACCGTCCATATTCATGCCCGATCCCGAAAAGCTCCTTAAAACTCCGTTCAAGGACCAATTGACAATCGATCCGGTAGACGAATTCGGGCACTACATCGTGAAGGCCAAGCCCGTGCTCAAATGGGTGGGCGGAAAGGCGCAGCTCGAAGAGCCGATCTTGAAGGCGATCGATCGCCTCCATCCGAAGGTGATCGGGCACTACTACGAGCCATTCGCAGGGGGGCTCGCGATCTTCTTTTCGCTTCGCCGCCGATTCAAAATCCGGCGTGCGACCCTCTCTGACACAAACGCCGAGCTGATCAACTTCTACCTTCAGATCCAGAACGAGCCCGAGGCGCTGATCATTGCGCTCCGAAAACTGAAGAAACAGGGCTTCAGCGAGAAGCGCTACTACGAGGTGCGCGCCTCTAAGCCACGCTTAGATGCCGGCCGAGCGGCGCGCTTCAAGTACATCAATGCGTGCGGCTATAACGGCCTCTGGCGCGTCAATAAAAAGAACATTTGCAACGTGCCCTACGGGCATAAGAAGACGCCGCCTGAGATCTGCGACGAAGAAGCGATCTGGGCGGCGCATCATGCGTTCGAGATTGCGGAGATCGTGCAGGCGGACTACCAGAAAATCTGTCCCGCGATCATTGAAAACTGGAAGCGGGCGTTTGTCTATTTCGATCCGCCCTACTGGCCGACGCGCGCGACGGCTAACTTCACTTCCTACACGTCAGAAGATTTCGGTCGAGTAGCGCAAGAAGATCTCGAGAAGAACTTCAGGCTACTCATGAAGTACAAGGTACCGGCACTCCTCTCGAATTCCGATGTGCTCGCGACGCGAGAGCTCTACTTGCACTACGCCGCGCAATGTCTCCAGGCTCGTCGCAACATCAACTCCAAAGGCGCCCTCCGCGGCGCCGTCTCAGAATTGCTCGTCGAGAGCAGCGCCTTTCTAAAGTAACTCATGGAATTAGCCCACCTCATGAAAATAGCCCAACTAGAATCCTTCTACGGCGTCCCGGTCGTCATCCAGCTGCGCTTCCCGATCGCGGCCATCAAGCTCGGCGCAGGCGACAAGGGCAAGGTCCCCTACGCAGCCGAGCGGGACAAATCGTACTGGATCCCGACGCCGCTCATGGAAGGGGGCTCTCCATCGGGCACGCAGCTCGTGGCGTTTGCGGTGCTGCACCCGGTAGAAGGATCGACGCTGCTCGAAATGGTCTGGTCGTCTGTGCCCGACGCCCCCGCCGAAGGCTCCGGATCGCTCATCGGTCCGGTTGCAACGCTCGCAACCTTGCTCGACGCGCGCGACATCGTAGCGGTGACCCGCGTGGTCAACGTGCATGAGCCATCGCCGCTGATTCTTTCTGGACGATGACCGAGATCCGAAACCCGCACGCTGACCAGCTGAAGTTTCGTACCTGGCTCGTCAAGCAACTCACCCTGACCCGCTGGTCACTGCCGGTTGACCTGGATGAAAAAGAGCAGGCCAAGCGCCTCGGTGTGCAGGTGGACGTGATCCGCGAGGCGCAGCAGGCGCGTGACAGCGAGCTCAAGCGCCGCGGCAATGGCGGCATCGCGCGCGGGCGCCGCCGCTACATCGGGAGCGACTACAGCTCGGTCTATGTGCGGATCCCGCCTGCTATCCGGAAGGATTGGGTCGAGATGTGCGCCGCGCTCAAACTCGAGCCGAGCACTGTGCTCCGAAGCCTCATTCATCAGTTCCTCTCGAACCCGCTGCGGCCTCAGCTCACGTCCAGCACGTGGCTCTATCGAGGCGCTGTGCAGAGAGTGAAGCGCGGTCATGAATGCCCCATGGTGCGGACGCGCATCACGCGCGGCGCGCAGCAGGCGCTCGACACGCACGCGGACAACTGGAGCGTGACGCCGACCGGTATCATCCGCGGCCTCCTGACGGACTTTTTAGAAGGCCGCACGAAGAAGTTGAAAATCGTGAGCTTCGCTGAGCTGTGGGGCGATCCCGAGCGCTACCTTCACCCGGAGAATTTTCATTCATGAACATCCGCGACCTCTTCAATAACCTCGACCGCTCCGGCATCGAAAAATGGTGCCGAGACCAGGCGCAGGTCACCTACCTCGGAGACCACCGGGCGCTCTGCCGCGTGCTCGGCAAATACCTGATGTACGTCGACACGCGCGATCTCTCGCTCGCTCCCCACATGATGATGAATGGGTTTTGGGAGATGTGGGTGACGCAGGTGATCGTCGACTACGTGAAACCCGGGATGCGCTGCATCGACGTGGGCGCGAACTGCGGGTACTACACGCTGCTCCTCGCTGATCTGGCGGGGGACAAGGGCAGCGTGCACGCCTACGAACCAGTGCCGGAACTCGTCTCAGTGTTGCGGAATTCGATGGCCGTCAACGGGCATGGGACACACTCCGTACTCGCTCGGGCCGCCTCCGATCATCAGGGGACGGCGGAGTTTTTCGCTCGGCGAAATTTTAGCGGCAGCGGTTCGCTCGATAAGTTTGAAGGGTCCACGAAGTTCTCTGATTACAGAGGAGGATTGCCGATCTGTCAGATCGACGATGACCTAGTCTTGGTGCAAACCGAGCCGAATAAGATCAAGCCGATCGACTTCGTGAAGATCGACGTGCAGGGTCACGAATTGAAAGTGCTCGCCGGGATGCGCCGAGCTATCGAGATGAGCCCGAAGATCGCCATCGCGATGGAGTTCTCGCCAGCGGAGCATGAGAGCCCGGTCATGGCTCTCGATACCATCCGTGGGATGGGCCTGAAAATCCAAGCGATCGGCACCGATGGCCAGGTGCGCTCCATCTCGCAGGAGGAGGCGGCCAAGCCCGACACGGGCGACCACCGGATGCTCTGGCTCACGAGGGAAGCGTGACGGCCAGGTGCAGGCATTGCGGTGGGAAGCTCACCCCAGAGCTCATCGCAGCGGAGCGCCGGGTCTTGTGGTGGCTGGTGGGAGCCTTTGCGGCATTTACTCTGGCATGTCTCATCTGGGGAGCGTTTGTGCGGCCTGATAGATGCAGCCCCGAGAGCCCCTGCATGTGGTTCCGGCACCTGTTCGTCTCAGACCCCAAGAACTTGACCCCGGCCCACGATCCCCGGTAGCCTTCCCGTCGATGGCCATTGCAGTCGCAAGTCGTGTCGCTCTGAAGGTAACCGGTAGTAACCTCGTGCTCGGCCAGGTGACAGCCCAGCCGCCGGTTTTCGGGGTGAGCGAGACCGCGGGCGGCGGCCCCTACGTCATCGATTGGGAGAACGGCAAGCAGAGCACCGTGCCGCTCGGCGTCCTCGACGAGCTCTTCGCCGCTAACTCCACCACGCTCGACTTGGTCGGGAAGGTCGTCGTATTGGCCGATGCCTCGTCGTCCTATAACGCGGTCGTGGTCGATGCCTACAACCGCAACGCCACCAAAGAGTGCGTGCTCGTCAAGACCCTCCAGAACGGCACGTACTACGAGCTCGACGCGACGACGGTCGAACTCGTTACGGGTCTCTGATCCATCTCAGGCATGGATCTCGACGCCCGCAGTTCGTGCCTGAGGGCCGTGCGGCTCGTCGCGCGGAGCGCGCGCTTGTGCTCAGCGATTGAACGCGGATCGGAGCAGTATCAGACTGCCGTCGACTCCGCTGAGCGGATGCTGGGACGAGCGGACGGCTACTTCACTGAGATGCGCGTGGGGCACGCAGCGCACGAGCGGGTGGTGCGCGTGGTGCTTGCGGCGCTCGTCGAGGCGCGGACGGTCGTGACGTGGCTCACGAAGGAGACCCCGCACCCCGACGACCTGTCGCTGCAGGCGGAGAAGATTGAGCGAGCTATCGATCGGGCAGAGGCAGCGCCGACTACTCCGCCGGCCGCTTCGACTTGAGCACTGCGCCATGATCTTCTGAAGCCGCAGAAGCCTCGGCGACCTTGATCTGCCGCTTGAGATCTCGGATGTGAGCGATCAGGCGAAGGGTGTTCAGGGGGCTCATAGCGGCGATGAAGCGCACGTCGGCTTCGGCTTGCTCGACAGAACGCTCCTCCGCGTCGCCGTCATCATCGCCGCGCAAGTACACGTCAGGCTCGATCTCGAACAGCTGGAAGCCGCCCTTGGCGAGTGCGGTATGCCCGGGTTTGTCCACGCACACGAAGCCCACGTGCACGATCGCGCCGCAACCAGTCGTCGAAGACCAGGGGCCAGGGGTTGCGCGCCTGCAGAGAGTTTCGATGCCATTGAGCTCGGAGTCAGTGGGGGAGAGGTTCGGGGATGGCGCGCGGCGGCCATCGGGAAACAAGGCCTGGTTTGGGTCGAGCCCATGCTCGCGCAGCATGACCGCATAAGCATCGGCGTGACGCTGGTTGGTTTCGGCTTCGCGCACGAGACAAGCCACCTGGTAAGGCGACATGAGCGTCGTGAATTTCGCATCGGCGTCCGTGATCCAGGTCACGTCGTGCTCGCTCCCAGAACACAGGGGGAGATCTTGGCCCTGGATGCGGATGCATCCAGTGAATTCGAGCTCGCGCCAGCCACCGGTCGCATCGCGGCAGAGACGAAGAATGTCCTCGTAGGAGAGGAGTGGGTGAGTTTTTGTGTCGACGCCTTGTAGACTTGTTGCCATCACGGTGATAGTAAACTGATGGCAATGGAAGTCCAGCCAGAAGAATGGGCCTGCAAGCAATGCGGGCGCGGCTATCCGCCGAGCGCTTTCGTTGGCAAGAGAGGACAGAGCGTCGGGATCTGCAAGACGTGCCGCGCGCTGTACAAGCCCGGCAACTACGGCATCCGCGGCAGTGTGCCGCGGCGCCTGCTGCGCGTGCTAGCCCCCGACGGGGTGACGCGGGTCACCTGGATCCCGAAGAGCGGCAACAAGAAGCTCGGAGGCATCCCAGAGTCAATCGTGAGCCCTGAGACGTGTCCGCCCTCGTGCGGCTTCTACGGTAAGGGATGCTATGCGGAGTTCGGGGCGAGTGGCCATCATTGGCGGAACGTCGAGCACCATGGGCTAGCTTGGGACGACTTCATTGCGCGCGTGCGGGCGCTCCCAGCGGGTCAACTATGGCGCTACGCGGTGGCGGGAGATCTGCCGGGCGACGGCGAGGAGATTGACCAAGCAAAGCTCGCGCAGCTGGTCGATGCCAACCGAGGCAAGCGAGGCTTTGCCTTCACGCACAAGCGTGCGGCGTACGAAGCGATTCGGGACGCCAATCTCGCCGGGTTCACGGTCAACCTATCGACCGACACGCTTGAGGGAGCGGATGCTGCTTGGGGGTCGGGCTTGCCCGTCGCGGTCGTGCTGCCCGCGGATGCTTCGGGTGACATCCGCACGCCCGCAGGTCGCCGCGTCGTGATTTGCCCAGCGCAGCTGCGTGAAGACGTGACGTGCGCATCGTGTCAGCTGTGCAGTATCTCGCAGCGCAAGGGCATTGTGGGGTTCCGGGCGCACGGACAGATGAAGAAAACGGTCACGAAGATTTCGCTAGGAGAAACGCCATGACGATCTGGTCGTTCGACACGGAATTCGATGAGGATGGCAAAACCATCGAGCTCATCAGTATCGGCCTTGTCTCGAACGAGGGCCACGAATACTACGCCGTCAGCCGAGAGTTCGATCCGCTGCATTGTAACGATTGGGTGCGCACGAACGTCCTCGGTAAACTCCCGCCAGCCGACGACCCGCTCTGGAAGACGCGGGCTCAGATCCGTGATGAGATCGTCACGCTCGTACGGTCGGGCACGACGCTGCCGAAGTTCTGGGCGTACTACGCAGACTACGACTGGATCGTGCTCTGTCAGCTATTCGGGAGGATGGTCGATTTGCCCCCCGATTGGCCGAAGTACTGCCGAGATCTCCAGCAGCGCTTGGATGACCTCGACTTTCGCTCGGCGGACTTGCCTGATCAACCAGCGGGCACCGAGCACCACGCGCTCGACGACGCGCGCTGGGTGATGAGCGGGCTTTTATATTTGGACAGGTTCTTCAGTCGATGAATCCGTCCCCCAAGACGCGCTTCTATCAGGTGCGGGTTCCGCGCCAGAGTTGGGGTCGTATCTGGATCACCGACGACGGGTGCATTTCGATCCTGAGCGACTATGGAAAATTCGGGCACTGGTTTGATGGGCCGGGCTGCGAGTTTCGCCGGTTTCTTACGGGCTGCGGCCCGGACTACCTGATGAGCAAGTTCAAGAACGGGGAGGAAGAGTTCGATGAGAACGCCACGCGGCGTAACGCTCAAGAGGTGGTTCTTCGTAACCGCCGCGACCAATCGATCGACAAAGAGACTGCGCGCGGCGAGTGGAATGCCGTCTGCAACGTTGATTGGTCGTGCGAGTATTTACGATCGAAGTGGTACTTCGAGGAAACGAAGCTCATCGGTGATTACGGGGCTGCCAACGTGCTCGAGTTCCGCATTCCGATGCGCGTGCAGATGTTCGTGAAAGTGCTCTGGCCGCTCTTCGTCGCTCAGCTGCAGGCTGAGCTCGACGCCGAGTCCGCGAGCGCCCACCCGGGATTCACTGATTGACTCCCGTGCAGATCGAAAAACGCACCTGCGATGCGCAGCGTGGTGATACCGCGTGCGGGCGTCGCGCCAAATATGGGTTCAGGCTCACGTTGCAGGACAAAGAGTTTGATCTATTTGTCACGAGATTTTTGTGCCCGACCTGCCGTCGCCGCGCTGTTGCGCTAGCGAGTAAGTCAGAGCTGACGCAATGCCCGCGTCGGCTCACGATGAAGCTTCGATAAAACCCCAAAGGATCCACCGAATGAACGTCTCCCAGCTGAAAGCCCTGCTCGCCAAAGTCTCCGACGAAACTGAGGTCGAGGTGCACCTCGACATGCTCGACGACGAGGACCCGATCGTAGGCACCGTGAAGAGCGCCTCCCTTCAACTTTCAGTCGACAAGGAGTCGGTGCTCGTGATTGGCGCGGTCGATGCGCACCCAGAAGACAGTGAACGAGGAGGAGGAATGAAGATGGCCGATCGGATTCGATTCAAGTGCCCGTGCTGCGCCGCCGGCCACGACCGCGGATTTGTTGACGGCGTGAACACGTTCCGTTGTCTCGGGTGCGGCTACGTGGGGCACGGGTTTCACCCAGACCCAGAGACAGACCGTTCGTTGCTTGCGGAGCACGAAGCCAATAACACTTTGAATCGGAAGCTGGGGGTGCCCGAGGTGCCGCTCGGCGTAGATCCCCTGAGCTTTGGTTGTTAAAAAAAAATGAAGCCCCGAGTTTGGGGATCAGGTTCGACGAAGAGTTGCCGCCGGAGGGTGTGACGGTGATGACGAAGATCGATGATGCGCGCGGAGTCCGCAACGAGCAGCGGCTGCGCCGGAGTGGTTCGATGCTGTTTGGAGGCGGCATGTACGTCTACTACCAACCGACGCATTGGTGTCACCTGGACGAAGAAGAATGAAGCCCCGCGTTCCAACCCGCAAAGAGCGCGCAGTGCTCCGCGCCCGCGACGCCCTCAAGCGGAACGAATCCCGTCTCCTCGAGCGCTTGCAGTCAGCCCAAGAGGCGCTCGGCGATGACTGCTCGCACCCGGTGACCTTTCGCTACCAATGGCAGACTAAAGGCTCCCAAGCGAACTCCGTGACCGGGGAGCGCTGCGTGCTCTGTGACAAGCGCCGGCCCTTCGCGGGGCGCGGCAGGTGGAAGAAAGGGTAACCGATGGCTTATTCAGTCCAACATGTCCGGTTCACGCTGGAGTGCGACGCATGCGGGCACACCGAAAAGCGTGACCTGGACGGCAGCGCTCAAGAATCCGACGGGGTAATTGGCTGGGCCATGGTCAGTAGCAACCTGGCCTCGCGCTTTTGTTGCCCCGTCTGCCTGGATAGCGTGGAAGCCGTCCTGAACAAGAAAAAGCGAGCGGAGCAAGAGGCGGTGCTCAACTGCGTGCACAATTATCACCAGCGGGGCCTGTTGATGCAGTGCACGAAGTGCAGGTGTTTCAAGGTCTGATCTCGGGGCCGTTTCATCGGCCCCATCCTCTCACCCCTAGAAATTGACCGGCTCCTACCCACTCAGGTACCCTTCATGGCATGCCCCGTCCCCGCCATCGCCCCAACCGCCTCCCGGTCGCCCCTCCCCCGCTTCGTCACCGGGTGCACTCGCCAGCGAGTGCTGGTGCTGGCCGGGAGAGCTCCCTGGACCGCGTGCGGCGTCTGGCGCGCGAGCACCGCGTGACGGAGGGGCCAGCGTTCGATCCGGAGAAGCGGGGCACGTGGCAGGGCAGCTCCCGGGATCTGGTCGTGAATCCGCGTCAACGCCGCAATGGCAAGGGGTCAGCATCGGCGCAAGACCTATTGGGCGACGTAACGGCTGTGCTCGATACGGCCCTGTCCCCTGACCACGACAAGAAAGAAATCGTGACGGAATCGATCCTTGTGGGATGGGACCGTGGCCCAGATGACTCCCCGCTAGTCATCGCCGTCATCCCGTCATACACGCGCCCGAACGAAGCCGAAGCGATCGAGATCGCCACAGACTATGCGGTGGAGATGAAGTGGCTGCGGTCAAAAGACACCAGGTCACCGGACTTCGTGGTCGAGGTTACAGGGCGAGACGTGGCTGCGCGCGAACGCTTCGAAGACATCCAGCAAGGCAGCTTCTATAGTATCGACGGCTCGTCGTACCGAGATGTGCATCGGGACGACGACGGCGACTGGTGGGGATCAGACTACGCGCAGGGCAGCGATTACTCAGGCGGCACCGTCACCCTGAACAACTACAACCAGCTCCTCGAAATGGCCAAGAAGTCGGGATGTGACTGCTACGAGACCATATCGAGCGGTCATGGCGGATACCACATCTTCTTCAACGTCTACACAACGCCCGACGAGATCGTGGAGGCGTTAGCCGCGCTCGATGATTACCCATCCATCGACGACAAGTCCCTCTCTGAACTCGAGCAAGAACAATCAGAAGAGGCATGGAACAACTGGGCAGAGAGTGAATTTCGCAAGGGCCTGGAATCGAAGTTTACGGGGGACGCTAGCGAGGTATCAGGTGAAGATCTGTATGCCTGCTTCCACGAAGCCATGGAAGAATCCAACTCCTACTGGCAAGATCAGCAGGGAAGCGGCATGTGGGTCGACATCAAGCGCGTGCTCGCGAAAGTGACCGAGCCTCCGCCTGGCTTCGTCGAGGAATAGGTGAAGCAGCGCGACGCAGAGAAGCTCGGCAAGGCCACCGAGGCGCTGCTCAAGCGCCTTCGCGCGTGTCAGGCGACGCTCAAGGCGCGTGAGAAGACGGTGCTGACGGCAATCGATTCGATATTCGAATGCAACGACGAGATCAGCAAAGAATTCGATAAGTGGAACGAGCTCTCGAATGAGCTCGATGAGGACGAGGAGATTGCTCCAGTAATGGACGATCCGAAGCTCGATCTCGACGCGCTGATCCTCGACGCCGCGTTTGAGGCAGTGCATGGAGCTCTTGAGGAAGCGATTGAAAGCTTCGAGGACATCCTTGGCAACGCGAACGACTACGAGGAGCCTGAGGAAGAAGAAGATCTCGTAGAAGTCGACGAGGACGACGAGGATGAAGAAGGCGAGCGGGGCGAGCACTTCGGATGTCACGCAAATCACGCAAAGGGATGTCACGCTGAGAGCCCCGGCTGCGACACGATCGACGAAGCCGAAAAGGAAGCGCTCAAGGCAGGGTGGAAGTTCGATCCAGATGGCTGGCCTTACTGCCCGAAGCATCGCGACCAGGCTTAGGTTTTTTCGGCACTAGGCACCTCCACACTTTCAAAACTGTTTACCGGTCTCGGCTTCCATCGGCGCCGAGCTGCCTCCACACTCACATCCTCGACAGGTTCACCGCAGCTCTTCTTGTCGAGTCTCGGCTTCCATCGGCGCCGAGCTGCCTCCACACTTCCGCAATGGGCGCGGGCGTTATGCCACTTGTAGCCGTCTCGGCTTCCATCGGCGCCGAGCTGCCTCCACACTGGGCCCCCTGAAAGCCCTGGACGCCCGTGCCACCTGTCTCGGCTTCCATCGGCGCCGAGCTGCCTCCACACTTCGAGTGGGTGCCGGTGATCGTTACTACGCCGGGTCTCGGCTTCCATCGGCGCCGAGCTGCCTCCACACTGGCGACTTTGGTCTCATCGCTGGCTCGAAGCACTGGTCTCGGCTTCCATCGGCGCCGAG
>Ga0193744_1000108_pt1 | contig 29514 bp, 22 predicted proteins | sample L1a1metaG_FD_143056 | JGI IMG/M metagenome (GOLD analysis project Ga0193744, IMG submission 143056) | Soil microbial communities from a riparian zone of the East river system, Colorado, United States - L1a1 | ecosystem: Environmental > Terrestrial > Soil > Riparian zone | place: USA: East River...
ATCGCTCGATTCTTGCTCGAAAATAACGCGCGCATGGATCTTTTTGCCGCCGCCATGCTCGGCCGGCTCGACATCATTAAGGCCGCCGCAGCGGCTTTCCCGAATATTTTGCGGGTGCCAGGCCCTCATAAGATTCCGCTCATCGCTCATGCCGAGAAAGGCGGGGCCGACGCGGTGGCCGTCGTTGAATTTCTGCGAACGCTCGCCAGTTAGCTGTCCGGGGGGAATCGGTCGGCGCGGTTCCCGCTTATTCCTTAAGCATTTCTTTGAGCGCGTGGGCCGATCCTCGCAAGGAAACCTTGTGCATATGCGCGATCTTTGACCAGCTTTGCCCGCCGGCTTTCAAGGCCGCCATCTCATTGAAGGTCTTGTGGGAAGCCATGGCCAGGGAGTGGGCCACATACACGTCGCCGAAGGTGAGGCCAGTTCGGGATTTTTCCGCCTCCAGCGTGGCGGCAGCTACGTCGGTATTGATCACCATGATCTTCAACAGCCGCGTTTTGTTTGTCCTGGCAGCATCGTTGATGTCGGCGATCAGTTTGTTGATGGCCGTTGAATCATCCGCGGCGGCGCTGGCGGCCGAAACCAAAGCGATCGCAACGAGAACGAAGGCGCGCATTCTCACATAAATGACTAACGCCTAATCTAGCACAGGGTCCGGAGATTGTGGGGGTGCTTTCACTTCGCGCTTTCCGTCATACCAGATATCCAGCTTGTCGCGCGACTGCACGGCCCGCTTGCCTCCCACCAGGAGCGAAAACGAACGGGAAAGGATGTGTCGCGCCGAGTGCATGCGCAACTTTCGGCCCGAGGTTACAACCGGCTCCCGGAGCAATTTGAACCGCCCCAATTTTTTCAACGCCATGGTGAAATAGACTTCCTCGCCCGCGAACAGTTCCTCGTCGAAACCGCCGGCAGTCAGGAAATTTTCGCGGGTCGTGAACAGGAACGCTCCAGCGCCGAGATTCGCGGCGGTAAAGTAGAGCACGGAGAAAATGTAAACGAAGACGCGACCCCACAGCGGCACCGCACCCTCCGGAGTCATACGCGCGCCCCCGCCAGCGTAACCCGCCGCAAGCGCGGCCAGCGCCTCCGTGACATGGGCCGGCGCAATGCACGTGTCCGCATCGACGAAGAAGAAAATATCCCCGCGCGCCAATCGTGCGCCCGCGTTGCGCACCGCCGCAATCTGCCGATGCCGAACCTGGATGAGGGTCGCACCAGCGCGCCGCCCGATCTCCGCGGTCGCATCGGTGGAATCATCGTCGACTACGATGATTTCGTACGGGCGGCCGGATGCTTCCGCCGCCACGCGGAGCGCGGCGAGCGCCTGGGGCAGCTCATGCTCCTCATTATAGGCCGGAACAATAAAGGAAAGCATCGAAGCGGAGATGGCGAACTGTAGCGGCCCCGAATTGTTTCGGGGTCGCATCCTCGATCTCCCAAATCGCTTCGGCGGTCATAGACCGCCGCTACAGGCAGCAGGCTGCAGCCCTCAACTGATCAAATTAAACTTGATGCAAACGAAGAGCAGGATCAGCGCGCAGATGAGCGACATGAAAAATCCCGCCGCGTGGAAGGGCGAACCCGGCTCTGGTTTGGAAAAGAGCCGCCCGATCAATCCGCCAATGATCGAGCCGGCGATGCCGAGCAGAGCCGCTTTCCAGAAACCGAGATGTTGGGCGCCGGGGTAAAGAACTTGAGCGAGCCAGCCGACGATGAAACCGACGATGATTGACCAAATGATGTGCAGCATAGTGTTTCCTGTTTAGTTAAGATTCCGAGCCGGGGAGCGTAGCACCCGCCTCGAACGGAATGCGACACATTTCTGCGATCGGTGCGCTTAGTGCGCCCGAGCCTGCTCGTCGAGCGCGAGATAATCGTCCCGTGGCGGGCTGAAAGTATCGAGCACCATCGTGTCCTCGAGGGTTTCGACGCCGTGCGGAACGTCGCTCGCGAGGTAGAACGATTCTCCGCCGCGCAACTCGTGCGGCTCTCCGGAAACGATCAGCCGCATCTTGCCTTCGAGGATGTGCACGATCTGTTCCTGCACATGGTGGTGCTCCGGCATGCGACTGCCGGCATCGAGCTGCGCCATCATTTGATACATCGACGCTCCGTGCGTGATGGTGCGGCGCCGAATGCCCGGCGCGATGTCGATCCACGGATTTTGGTTCGCTGGTTCGCTCATAAGTTTGTTTTAGGCAAGGGTCCGGTCGGATCAACCAGGTTATGTTTGGAGTGCGCCGCCACTGCCGGCGACACCTCGACTTTCGACATTTCGACGCGCAGATAATTCAAGACTACGGGCGAGAGGATCATGCCGGGCACTCCCATCAGTTTTTCGCCCACGATCAACCCGAATAAGGTCAACCAGATCGGATTGCGGATCCGGGCGCCGATGATTTTGCTGTTCAAGAAATATTCCAGCTTGTGCACGACGACCAGGAAAACGAGCGCGCCGATGGCGACCCGGGGCGAAACCAGAAAGCCGATGAACACGATCACGGTGTTGCTGACGACGTTGCCGACGATCGGGAGCAGGCCACAGAGAAAGGTCAGCCCGATCACCACGGGCGCATAAGGAAGCTGCACCGCGAAAACAAAAATCGCCGTGAGGATGGTGTTAATGCAAGAGATCGTCATCTGCGCGCCAATCACGGTCGCAAAACTGCGATAGAACTCGCTGAAGCGCGCGGTGATTTCGTCGCAGCAAACCGAGTAAAGATTGTTTCGGACCTTGTGCGATTCGCGAAAGAGATCGAGCTGGCTGTTGAAGAAGAGGCTAACGGCCGCGACCACGCCAATGAGGAGGAAGACGAAGGTGGTCGAGGCGTTGCGCGCGAAGTTGGCGACGTTACCCAGGTAGTGCGCTTCTTCTTTCACGGCAGTCATTGCCGTGGCTTTGAGGCCCTCGAAGTCGGTGAAGGGCAAGCGGAGATCGCGGGCCTGCGCCCAGGCGGTCGCCGCGGGGATGGAATTATCGGCGATCTTTGGCAGGGCAGCGATCGCCGCGTGAATGAAATGGCCGGCCGTGTAACTGATCGCAGCGACGACGAGGATAAACACGGCCAGCGCGAGCCACTTGTTGGAAATGAATCGGCCCAGTTTTGTCAGGACGAAATAAGAGAAGAGCAAAGCCAGGAGGGGCACACCCAGATGAAGTAATCCGGCCAGAACCAGCGTGGCGGCGAGCACGGCATAAGAGAAGCGCGCGGGATTCGTCATCTAGTTCAAGGTGCGTTTCCGGACTTTGTTGTCCAGCGAATACGGGACGGAGCAGACTGGAGTGATGGAGTCGAGTGTTGATTTCTCTTCCACCCATTACTCCAATGGTTCGCGATCTCTTGACCTTGGGAATCCGCGAGCGAAATACGTTGCGTGGTCGAATTGGTTCGAGTTTCGCGGCTCTCTTTTATCGTTGCCGTCCTGCTTGGCGATCTTGTTCTCGCCGGTTGCGCCTCATCGAATCGCACCACAGCCGACAACGCAGATTCACCCGTGATGCGCAAAAAGGAGAGCTCTCCGGAGATCCACGGGGAAATTGGGGCGACCTACGGGCACAGTTCGGGACGATAAGGTCAGGGTAAAAATTCCTGCGTTCTTCGACGGGCTTCTTCCTCCAACGAGCCGAACGGATAACCGGCCGTCAGGCACTCGTGAAGATATTGGCGCAGGAAAGGCCGGACGCCACCCATCCGCTCGTATTGGGAAGTATGCACGAGTTCATGCAGCAATAGCCGGCGATCATTCGCATACCGCGACTGAATGAAAATCCCGTAACGAAGTGTGATCCCGATCGTGTCGGAGGGGAACGCAGCAAATTTTTCCGCCGCCTTGCGCAGCATCGGAAACAGCGGCAACGGAACCTGGTCGACGAACTTCAATCGAATTTTCGCGGAATATTCGACGCCTATTTTCCGAGCGTCCGCCAGTTGTGCGCTGTTCAACGGCGTGCCTGAACCGAGAATGAGCGCCTCCTGACGTCGAACCCAGAAACACGCCATCGGCAAAATAATTCTGACCGTGGCGCGCGCGATCATAATGAGATCGCGCGGGATTCAGCGCCACTTTCGATTTGATAGATCAAGAGTGGAAGCTCGCGGGGCTTGCCTTCGATCTCCGTGACGTTTTCCCCAACCCGCTTCGCGCCCATCCGCCGGTAAAAACCTTCCGCGTTCGGGTCCGCTTCAATCTTGATGGCTTGGAATCCAAGATCGCCTGCCTGACCGACCGCGTGCTGAAACAGGACTCGTCCAATCCCGCGACCCATCGCAGAAGGCCGAATCCAAAGATGGTCGAGATGCATTCCGTCGCTTTCCGTAGTCAGGACATAAAATCCCACTGCGCGGTCCCCTTCTGTCGCGCAGTAAGCCACATTCGAAGTAATGAAATCCGGCCGCATCGTCAGAATATCCTGCCAGGCTTCAATCCATCGCTCGGGATAACCCCAGTGGCGCTTGGCCGCGTGCGCGATTTCCGTTAAAACATCGGCATCCTCTTTTTTAGCGCGGACAATTTGCATTTTCATCTTTAGCCGCCGCCCTGCTTGCCCCGCCGAAGCGGGCGAAGGTGGGTGGGCCGCCGTGGGGGCAAAACTACGCCGCACACGGACGAGGCGCTAACCCTCACGCTTCGCACAGCGAAGCTACTACAGGGCTTCGCGATTCCGCGCGAACGGATTGAAATTTGTCTCGCGATCGTAAACATCCACGCGTTCCGCCCGCTTCAATTTGTTCACGACCAGGTAAGTGAGCGGAGTCAGGACTGCTTCGTAGATGACTTTTGTCCAATAACCCCAAAAGATAAGACTGCCTATCGTGCGCCACGATTCCCGCCCGCCGAATGCGATGAGAATGACGATGGTGGTATCGACGAGCTGACCGGCGACGGTGGAGCCGATGGTGCGCGTCCAAAGCCAGCGGCCATCCGTCCAGAGTTTCATTTTCGCCAGGACGTAGGAGTTGGTGAATTCGCCTGCCCAGAATGCGACCAGGCTGGCGACGACAAAGCGCGGGACGGTGTAGAAGACGGCTTCGAAGGCGCCCTGGTTTTTCCATTCCGCCGCGGCGGGAAATGAAACAACGAAGACGGCTACCAGCGTCATGAGAATGTTCGCGAAAAACCCGAGCCAAATGGCCCGTCGCGATGCGCCATAGCCGTACACTTCGGTGAAGATGTCGCCGAAGATGTAGGTAAGCGGAAAAAGCAACTGTGCGCCACTGACGTGCGGGACGAAGCCAAAGATGCTGATCGGGAAGACGCAGATTTTTTGTCCGACCAGATTCGAGATCAAGAGGATGACCACGAAGACGTGGACGAGCAGATCGTAAAACCGAAACCTGCTCAGGCGCGTATCGCGTGCGGTCAATCGGCGGATCATCGTCTCAGCCATCGCGATTAGTTAACCGCGGATTACGCGGATGACACGGATGTTTTTGTCTTCATTCGTGCCGATTCCGCGCTGTAGCCGCGCCGCTCTGTCGGCGCGCGCATGAACGGCGACTGAGCGCCGTTGCTACAATCGCTGACATTTCTTTTACAAACTTCGAACGGCGCTCTGACACAGCGTTTCGCGAGTCGTGTCTAACTAAGACATGAAAAAACTACTGTTAGTGAGTCTTACGGCAGCGCTCGCGCAAGCAGCCTCCGCTTCACCCGCGCCCGATGTGACCCTGCGCGTCACGCCGGAGCGCGATTATGTTTACCGGCTCGGCCCGCGCGAAGTGATCGTGCAAGTCGAAGTCGAAGCCCGGAAAAGCGACGACGCCCGGCGCGCGCCGATGAATCTCGCGATCGTCCTCGATCGCAGCGGTTCCATGGAAGGCGCGAAGATCGAAAAGGCGCGGCAGGCCGCGGCTATGGCCGTCGATAAACTGGGCGACGACGATATGTTTTCGCTCGTCACCTACGATAACGAAACCGATCTGCTTATTCCGCCGGAGCGCGTGGGTGGCAGAGACCATCGCGAAGACTTGAAGGCGCGCATCCATCGCATTCAGCCGGGCGGCAGCACCGCGCTGCACGCTGGCGTGGTGCTGGGCGCGAAGCAGGTCCGCCGTTTCTTTGACAAGGAACGCGTCAATCGCGTCATCCTGCTTTCGGATGGCCTCGCCAACGTCGGGCCGAGCAGCACCTCGGACCTCGCGCGCCTCGGTCGCGAATTGCGGGGCGACGGCATCGCAGTCAGCACCATTGGCCTGGGCGACGATTACAACGAGGACCTCATGACCGCGCTGGCCGAGGCGAGCAACGCCAACTATTATTATGTGAAAGACGCCGAGAAATTGCCCGGCATTTTCGCGCAGGAGCTCGGTGCGGCCCGCTCGCTCCTCGCCCGCAACATCGTCATCCGCATCCAGGCGCCGGACGACGTGCGTCTGAAGGAGATCATCGGCCGGCCCGAGATCGAATGCCACGACCGGGTGGTGGAGATCAAGATGCCGGAGCTATTCGGCTCGGAGAAACGGCGTTTCCTCGTGCGTTGCGTGGCAGAAGGGAAAACCGCGGGTGCGATTGAAGCGGCGGCGGTGGAATTAAGCTACGCCACGGTGAAGGGCGATCAGGCGCCGGCGCAGCGGCAGGCGGCGAAAGTCGCGTTCACCGACGATGAGAAGAAGGCGGACTCGAGCATTCAGGCCGAAGTCGCGCGAGAAAACAGTGTGGTGCAAAACCGCCTCGCCAAAGAGATGGCAGTCAAGCTGGCGGACGAAGGCAAGACGAAGGACGCGGTAGCGTTGCTCCGTTCCCAAGCCGCCAAAAACTCGGCTGCGCCCGCGCCGGTGCAGGTCCCGGGAGTAAAGGAAGAGAATAAGAGCCTGGAGGCTGCCGCCGCTGAGATCGACTCCAAGGGGCGTCTGGAGAAATCACGGCGGAAGTCGATGCAGTTCGAGAATTACGCGGACAAGTACCAGAAGACCCGCTAGCCGCCTCGCCACGGGCCCTCGTCCAGCTTTGGTCATCCCGGGCGAAGTCGAGGGACCCCGTGGCGCTACCGTGCAAGTTGATCTACGGGGTTCCTCGACTCCGTTACACTCCGCTCGGAATGACTGTATGGCGGTCAAAAAATCGCTAGCCTGATCTCCTCGCCTCGTGAAACGAAGCATCTGGATATTTCTCCTCGCCATCGTCCTGCCGAGCATCGGGCTCGGCTGGCTGGCTCTGCGAAGCGCAAACGAGCAGCAGATCATTCTCGAACGCCGCACCGCGGAGCTTTACCAAAAGGAGACGGATGCCGTCGCGGGCGAGGCGCGAAACCTGATCGATCAGGAGCGGCGCGCGTTTGCGGAGCGCGTGCGTCAATTGCTCGCGAGCGAATCGGCTCCGGAACTCTCGCGCGATTTCGCCGCGAAGCTTTCGCGCTCCTGGCCGCGTCCGTCGATCGGCTTCGCCTTGAGCGCGGAGGGCAATCTCATTTCGCCTTCCGCGGAGGAAGCGCGCGGCGATAGCGAACGGCAGAGATTCCTGCTCAATAACACCGCCTTCCTGTCCGGCAACACGCCCGCGACCGTTTACTCCGTTCCCGCGGAGGAAATGAATCGCCTGGAACAACGGCGCAAAACGAAGACCGACCTCGACGACAAGGCAGCCGATGTGACGGCAGAAAAAAAATCTGTGGCCAAACCCAAGCAGAACGAAATGGCGCCGGCGCCGGCGTGGGCGCCCCCGTCGAAGGAGAAGGATGAAGGCAGGCAGGAACAGCAAATGCGAAACGTCGCCCCGCAGCGCGTGCTAAAGGAAAATGTTCCCGCGGTTTCGCAGCTCGTGCCTGCGACGGCGGACTTCAAGGCGCTTACTTCCGATCACCCGGAAGGCGTGGTCACGCGTTTCATGCAGGATCGCCTCGAGATCCTCTTCTGGCTGCGGCCGCCCGCCGCGGCGGGCATGATTTTTGGCTGTCTCGTGAATGTGGATGCGCTGACCGATCTCTGGCGCGATGCCCTCCCGGACAACGCCGCGCCGGACTATGCGCTCGCCCTTTTGAACGACAAGGCGCGGCCGGTCGTCACCCAGCCGCCGGGCGAAACGGGGCGCGATTGGCGGCGGCCGTTTGTCGCCTCGGAAATAGGGGAAGCGCTGCCGCATTGGGAAGCGGCGCTCTATCTCATGCGTCCGCAACAGTTGCAGGAAAATGCGCGCGGCGTGCGCCGCACTCTCTTGCTCCTGATTGCGGCCGCGCTGGCGGCCATCGCCTTTGGCGGCTGGGCGGTCTTTGCCGATGCGCGCCGCCAGATGGCGCTCGCCCAAAAGAAAACGGATTTCGTTTCCAACGTCTCGCATGAACTCAAGACCCCGCTGACTTCGATTCGGATGTTCGCCGAGATGATGCAAAGCGGGACTGCGACTGAGGAGAAGCGTCCCCAATATCTGCGTATCATTGTGGCCGAAGCGGAACGGCTCACTCGTCTGATCAATAACGTGCTCGATTTCGCGCGGCTCGAACGGAAGCAGAAGCGTTACGATTTTCATCCGCTCGATTTGCACGAAGTCCTGGCCCGGACCTGGGAAGGCCACGAGCTGCATTTGCGGGAGCAGGGATTCACCACGCGCTGGCAAGCTGCGCCGCCGCCTTATCCGGTGCGCGGGGACGACGATGCGCTAGCGCAGATTCTCGTGAACCTTTTGTCGAACGCCGAGAAATACAGCACGGACAGAAAAGAGGTCGAGATCCACAGTTACCTGACGGAGAATTCGGTCCACGTGAGTGTGCTCGACCGTGGCTCCGGTGTGCCCCCGGGCGAAGAAGCGAAAATTTTCGAGGCGTTTTACCGCGCCCACGATTCGCTCGCGAGCGGGATTCAAGGCTCCGGCCTCGGGCTCACGCTCGCGCAACGCCTGGCGAAGGAACACGGCGGCGGGATTACTTATCAGGCGCGCGAAGGCGGCGGAAGCAACGTCACGTTGCGCCTGCCCTTGGCGGCCAGCGGCGGGAATCGATCATGAGCATCCGCCTCCGCAAAGCTACGGCGCGACAGGCGAGCATGAGGACCGCGCCCGCAGTCGCTACGCGCCAGCGTTGCGGGCGAGCGATTACGAAGGGGACGAGGAATTAAGATGAAGAAGCGGCTGCTGGTGGTCGAAGATGATGCGCACATTCGGCTCGGTTTGTGCGACGCCCTGCGCGCGGAAGGTTACGACGTGACAGATTGCCGCGATGGCGCGCAAGCCGGGCCACTCGTCAAACAAAACAAACCCGATCTCGTCATCCTCGACATCATGTTGCCGGGGAAAAGCGGGTTCGATTTGTGCCGCGAACTTCGCGCCGCGAAAAACCGCGTCCCCATTCTGATGCTTTCCGCGAAAGGCCAGGAGATCGACAAGGTGGTCGGCTTGGAACTGGGCGCGGACGATTACGTGACCAAGCCATTCAGCCTCCGGGAGCTGCTCGCGCGCGTTCAGGCGCTCCTGCGGCGCGCGCAAGCCGGCGGCGCGGCCAGCGATCTGCCGATGGAAATCGCGTTCGGCAAAGTGCGCGTCGATTGCAAAGCGTTGCGCGGAAAGCGCGGCGGAAAGGCGATCGAACTCACGCCGCGCGAGATGAAAGTGCTGGCGGTCTTATTTCGCGAACGCGGCAATGCCGTTTCGCGCGAAGCGCTCCTCAACGAAGTCTGGGGTGTCGATTACTACGGCACCACCCGCACCCTCGATCAATTGATCGTGAAGCTGCGCCAAAAGATCGAAGACGTTCCGGGCGAGCCGCGGCATCTGCTCACCGTGCACACGCTCGGCTATCGGCTGGAAATCTGAGCGGGCGAGTGTCGCAGCTCATGTCATCCTGAGCGAAGTCGAGGGACCCCCGTGGCCGAAGCTTAAGGTAACAAGGCGGGATCCCCCGACTGCGCTCGGGATGACGCGGATTTTTTATGTCTTGATCTTTGGTAGGGCGAGACTCTGTCGAGCCGCGGATTTGAACCGCGACGTTTCGGCTCGACAGAGTCTCGCCCTACCAAAGATGAGCGCCGCCTGTCGCGTTTTTGCGGGAGACTGAGACGCCGCGCCTACTTAGCCGGGCCGCCGCCAGCCTCATCGAAATCCAGGGAAGTAGACAACTCCCGCTCCGCCTCGATCTGGGCTTTCAGATCGGCGATCTTCTGCTCTGCGGTAGCAATCGCATCAGCGCCGGCGATGAAGCGGCGCGGCGGCGGCTCCTTGCTCGCAATGGTCATGAGCGCTCGCGCCAGCTTCGCCGGATCACCGGATTGCAAACCATTCTGAGTCCTCCAAAACTCAAGCTGTTGCGCGCGGCGCTCGTCGTAATCCGCGATCGATGGCTCGGCGTAGTTCGTCGATTGTTCCGTCAGGAGTTCGGTGCGGAAGAAACCCGGATTAACGATGGTCGTGTTGATGCCGAAAGGCGCGACTTCGGCCTGGAGCGATTCCATCCAGCCCTCGAGACCGAACTTCGACGCGGCATACGCGCTCACGAACTCGAACCCCGCGGCCAGGCCCGCTGACGACGAGATGGAAATAATGTGTCCTGCGCGCTGCTTGCGCATCACCGGCAGGACCTCGCGAGTGACATTCATCGGGCCGATCAGGCTCACCGCCAGCTGCCGCTCGAACTGCTCGGGCGTTAGCTCCTCGAAGTAACCGGCATAAAAGCTGGCCGCATTGTTGACCAGCACATCAACGCCCCCGAACCGATCAAGCGCAGCCCGCACGGCAGCCTCGGCATCGGCACGGCTTGTTACGTCCAGCTTCACCGTCAGCAGATCGTTCGATTTTCCTATGGCTTTAGCCACCGCGTCGGGATCCCGGCCAGTGGCGACGACCGCGTGACCAGCCCCAAGCGCGGCCTTGGCAAAATCGAGCCCCATGCCACGGCCAGAGCCGGTAATGATCCAGGTTTTCTTCTTACTCATGGCATTCCTTAGCTCGCAAGTTGCGCTTTTGCATAAACAAGGATCGCTACTGACAAGCCATCTGCTCGCGCGATCCTGTGCGTGGTGTCGAATTCTTGCGGCAAAGGAGCTGCCGCATCACTCGGTGGGTGAAAGCGGCCGCTTTACGTTTGCGTGATAGATTGATCCTGAAAGTCGAAGCAATCTCGGTTTATGTTCGAAATCTCTGGCAATGACATTAGCAGTCTGGGTGACGCTGATCTCCGGTCTCTAGTGGCTCGATTGGCTACCGCTGAGCTTAGAGTGAGAGGTTATCCAGTTTCCTCAGTCACTGCTGGGGGCGATCAAGATGCTGCAGACGGCGGAATAGATGTTCGGATCGACTGTCCGACAGCTATCACTAATCCCGATTTCGTGCCGCGCCGACTGACGGGCTTCCAAGTGAAAAAGCCGGACATTCGCGCGGCAGCGATCCGTAAAGAAATGCGTCCCAAAGGCGTTCTGCGCGAAGTGATCCGAGAACTCGCTGATGGGTCGGGCGCCTACGTGATTGTCACTGGAAATGGCTCCGTCACAGCCACGGCCCTAGCCGCTAGGCGGAAGGCGATCCGCGAAGGTCTATCTGATCTTCCGACGGCCGCGCAGCTCCATACCGATTTTTACGACCGCGGTCGCCTCGCCACATGGGTTAATCAATATCTGGGCATCGCGGTTTGGGTGCGTGGCACAATCGGACGCCCGCTTTCCGGATGGAGCGGGATCGGCGACTGGGAAGGTCGCGGTAAGAGCAATCTGAAACCGTATCTACTTGATGACAACGCGTGTTTGATTGATGAGAGCTCGCGCGACAGCAAACACCTGGCAATCGCGGAAGGCATTACCCGCTTGCGCAATGCCCTACGCACACCTCGGCGGTGCATCCGCCTTATTGGATTATCAGGTGTTGGTAAGACCCGTTTGGTCCAGGCGCTGTTTGAACCCAATGTCGAAAATGATCCATTAGAGCCAAGCCTCGCTATCTACACCGATTACTCGACAGAAACGACTCCGACTGCGCGCGATATGGCGCGTGATCTCATCGCGCGTCACGAACGCGCTATCCTGATCGTCGACAACTGTAATCCAAACACACATTCAGAACTGGCGCAGCTTTGCGCGAGTGATGGTAGCGAAGTCAGCCTGATGACGGTGGAGTATGACGTCCGCGACGACGAGCCGGAACAGACCGACGTGTTCCGGCTTGAGTCGGCATCACGTGAGCTCGTTGTCGAGTGGGTCAAGCAGAGTTTTCGGCACGTGTCCCAGGTTGACCGCGAAAGAATCGCCGAGTTCAGCGATGGTAACTTCCGCGTCGCCGGTGCACTCGCTCAAACGCTGCGCAAAGGCGAAACGCTGGGCAGCCTCAAGAACCGGAATCTTCTCGAACGAATCTTCCACCAGGGTAATGCGCCAGATCGACAACTGCTGCGGGCGGCGGAAGACTTGTCGCTTTTGTATTCAGTCGATGGAGAAGATACATCCGACGAAAGCGAACTCGCTCTAGTGGGTGCCATTAGCGGCACCAGCGCCCGCCGACTCTACGAGGCACTCGCCGAAATGCGTCAACGCGGTGTCGTCCAGGCCCGTGGCCGTTTTCGAGCGATCCTTCCGCAGGCAATTGCTAACACGCTCGCCGCTCACGCGCTGGAGCGAATCCCACCGAAAGACTTCGACCAATTCTGCGTGCAGCTGCCATCTAGGATGCTCAGCTCCGTCTCTCGCAGGCTCGGCTACCTGCATGACTCGAGCATCGTTCAGTCAACGGTTGTGCGGTGGCTAAAGGTGGACGGCCCGCTGGGGGATCTCACCGCGATGGATGAGGCCGGTCTTCGAATAATAACAAACATCGCACCGGTCGCGCCGGAAGCGATGCTCGCAAGACTTGAGACCGCACTGGCGGGACTCGCGCCGGAGGCGCCCGAACGACATCGGTGGATTTCGTTGATCAAGGCGCTCGGCTATGACGCGGATTTATTTGATAGGGCCGTGACTCTCCTTGCGCGTTACGCCGCGTTCGGGCCGGAGAACAATAACCTAAGTTCAGCGCGCAATATCTTTAGCGAGTTCTTCCATTTCTCCCTTTCTGGGACCCAAGCACCCCCAGAGCAGCGCTGGTCGGCGATTAAACGCCTCGCGCTTTCGGGCGATAACGATTTAGGGCGCAGCGCGGATATCGCGCTGCGGGCTTTGTTTCAAACCCACTTCCTGTCTGCGGGTAGCCACGACTTCGGCGCGCGATCGCGTGATTGGGGCTGGCGTCCCAAGACCAACAAGGAGGTATGGGATTGGTTCGAAGGCGCAATCGCGCTCGTTGTGCAGCTTATGTCGGACGCGGATGCGCGGGTTCTTCTGGCAGAACATGTGCGCGAGCTTTGGGAGTTTCCACCCTGCCGTGATGCGCTCGATAGGGCGGCGACGACCTTTCTCCAAAAGCGGCCATGGATCGAAGGATGGCTAGCTTTCCGCGCCACCCTCCGCTTCGACGGCAAGGATATGCCTGACGACGTGAGGCTGAGGCTGGAGCAAATCATCGATCGGCTAAAGCCCTCCGATCTTCTCAACCAAGCGCGCGCCGTTGTCCTAAATCGGATTCCGGACGGCGGTGGATGGGATTTTGCCGATGGCGAAGATGAAGGTGACGCAAGTAAAGGATCAGAAAAGGCTGACAGGATGGCGCAGGAGATTGGCAGTTGGCTCGCCAGCGATGCCGCGATCCGTGCGGAATTTCTCGTCGAGTTGCTCGCGCACCCGCACCCGATGCGGGCGTTTGAATGCGGTCGCGGCTTAGCCGAAGGCGCCGATGATCTCAAGGCAATGTGGCTCGAGCTCGCAGTCGCCTACGCGGCGGCTGGATATGGAACGCGCGACATGAGGTTACTCGGTGGTTTCATCCACGCGGCGCATGAACTCGATCAATGCTTCATATCAGCGGCGCTCGACGCTGTGATTGACAATCCCGATTTGGTGCCCGCCCTTCCCTACCTACAGGGGCGCGCCGGCATCGATGCAGAAGGAGTTGAACGGCTTCGACGAGCGGTTGCCAAAGGCGTGCTAGTGGCCGCTAACTTCCAATCAATCGCAAATAGCAGCGTAGCGAAGTCACCGCCGGAGCCGCTCGCAGCACTGCTCCAGGACATAGCGACGCTCTCTGACGGTGTCGAGATCGCGATCGAGGTTCTCCACATGTATTTCTACTGCAATCGCGAGGCGACAAGTAACCGTAACGCACGACTCGTCTCAGTAGGTCGTGATCTTCTTGGTCGCGCAAGCGTCAGAAAGGATAGCCCGCTACGCGACTTTGGGGCGCATACCGTGATTCTCATCTGCCTCCCTGGTGACGATGGCCGGCAGGCCGCCGAAAAAATGTGCCGTAATATTTGCGCCGGGGTCGACGCCTGTCACATCTCACCCCACAATCTCAGCCACATTTTCAAGGCGTTGCTTGAGACCCAGCCCTTTGTCACACTGGATGCGTTTCTCCTATCGCCATCACCGTACGGGATTCGTCACCGGTTCGACTTGGATTTCGCGATGGGCCCGTCGCTTGAGACCGTTGATGAGGCCACTCTGCAGACATGGGCTAGCCGTGATCCCCACACACGCTACCCGTTGATCGGGAAATGCCTCAGCATGTTCCGCAAGAAAAACAACGAGGAACAAAACGAGATCTCGCCGCTTTTCCTCTCGATGCTCGACAACGCGCCCGACAAGCGACTGTTCCTTGGCGATCTGTGGGACCGGGTGCATCCCCGCAGCTGGGGCGGATCGCTGGCGCACATCTTCATCCAGCGAAAAGCGCAGGTGATGAAGCTTGCCGAGCATTCCGACGCGAAGGTACGCGCGTGGGCAAACGAAGTTGCGCCCGAACTCGATCGCTGGATCGAGGAGGCGCGCGGGCGAGATCGCGAAAGCGAAGAGAGTTTTGAGTGAAAAAGCTCCCCCAAAAAACAATTTGGCTCGCGACGCTCACGTCGTATCCGGCGTTCGCCATCACTTCCGCCGCCGCGTCCGCATTCTCGCGGCGCATATCGGCCAGCAGGACATGCTTACCGACACCAACCCGGCGCGCGATCGCCTGACCAATCTGACCAGGTCCGATGACGACAATGACGTTTTTCAAAGTGTTGCTTCCACTAATTCGTTCCCGAGACTAGGCGCACAGCGCATGCGGAGCTGTTATCGCGTCAATGTGAAAGAGAGACCAGTGTCACTCTGTCTGATCGACGACCTGCATCTGCATTTCGTTCATCCGGCCACCGTGCACTTTGATCTTTGAGAATTCAGTTTCGAGCTCACGAAGATCCGCGGGCGCGAGCTGAAGATTCGCAGCTGCCAGATTTTCGTTTAGATGCTCGATCTTGCTCGTTCCTGGAATAGGAACAATCCAGGGCTTCCGGGCCAGGAGCCAGGCCAGTGCAATTTGCGCAGGTGTTGCCTTCTTCTTTTCCGCAAAGCGTCTTAGCGAGTCAACAATCTGCCTGTTTGCTCCCAGGTTTTCAGGAGAGAAGCGGTCGAAACCGGAGCGCAGGTCGGTTTTCGGATCGAGCTTCGTGTCGGCATTTAGCTTGTCCGCGAGATAACCCATTCCCACCGGGCCCCACGGGACGAATCCGATTCCCAACTCTTCACAAGTTTGGAGGACGCCATTTCGTTCCGGATCTCTTTCCATGAACGAATATTCGGTTTGAACCGCTGTCACCGGCAGAACAGCGTGCGCTCGGCGAATTGTTTTTGGACTCGCCTCGGAAAGACCAAAGTGCAGAACTTTTCCCTCCTTGATCAGATCCCTGATAGCACCAGCCACATCTTCGATCAGCACCTTCGGATCGACTCGGTGCTGGTAATAGAGATCAATGCGGTCAGTTCGAAGGCGCGTAAGTGAGCCCTCAACCACTTTCTTGATGTGTTCGGGACGGCTGTTCAGTCCACCGGTCGGCTTTCCATCTGCGCCGAACTCGAAGCCAAACTTGGTGGCGATGACGACTTTGTCGCGGAAGGGTGCGAGCGCTTCTCCGACAAGCTCTTCGCTTGTATACGGCCCGTAGACTTCAGCGGTATCGAAGAAAGTAACGCCATTTTCATAGGCAGTTCGAATGACTTTGATGCCCTGATCTCTGGATGCGGGGGGGCCGTAATTGGCGCTGATACTCATGCACCCAAGTCCGAGTTCCGAGACTTCTAATTTTCCGAGTTTTCGTGGCTTCATTTTGTTGTTTTGTCTTGGCTGATCCGATGACGCGGCCCACGAATATCGCCCAACAGCCAATCCTCCGCCGATAAGGGCAGTAGTAGCCAGGAAGTCGCGGCGACTCAGGGCCAGGCGCTCGTGAGTGCTCCGTGCAGTTGCGTGCTTGTTCTTCTTCATAATCGATGCGCGTTCGCCCGGGTCACTTGCCTTCAGCAATCCCCAGGAGTTGGCGCAGTTTCGCCGCTGTCGTGTTCGCGCGGAAACCGGGACTGCCGCGTTCGAATTTCTTTCCCGCGGCCAGATTGCCAACGATCACCGGCTCGCAGCCGGCATCGCGCACCAGCTGGGCCACGACTTGCATTGCCTCCGCGTCGTCGCTCGCCAGGGGCACGCCTAGTTTGTCGGTGCTTCCTTTAAAAGAGGCGTCAACTGCCGTCGCATCAACGGCGCTAAAGGCGCGCACCAGCCGCGTGCCGGAAAGGAGCTTCGCAGACGTTGGACCAACTCCATTCGCCTCCGCTTCCTTTGCGATAGGACTTTCGCCGCGCGCGTTGCAGGCATCGAGCACGATCTTGCCCCGAATCGCTTCCTGCAGGTCGCGCCCGAGCTCTGGCAACGCTTCATAAGGAACGGCGAACAGCAGCACAGTCCCAAACTCCGCCGCTTCGCGTGGCGTGCCGGTGGAAGCGCGCGGACCGAGTTCCCGCGCCATCGAGACGAGTTCCTCCGGATGACGCGACGAGAACTTTACCTCATGTCCAGCCTTCACCAGGGCACTTCCGACGGTTCCGCCTAACGAACCTGCGCCGATCACGCCGATTCGCACCGGTTTCGTTGTCTGTTCTTTGGTTTCTTCGGCGCGGGCGCGGGTTAGCGAGCAAGTTAGCAGGGCGGTGGCGACCGCCAGTCCTCCGACAAGGAATTTACGCCAGGGTGGAATCATACGACGGCCACCTTCAACAAGATCATTACTCATTTTGCGTTCTCATTTGATATCTTTGGTCTGCCTTGGATAAATCGTCGCTCAGCGCGCGCGCAGATGGGCTGGATGGTCTGGTAGGGCGAGACTCTGTCGAGCCGTCGCTTGGGCAGCTGCGTTTCGGCTCGACAGAGTCTCGCCCTACCACGGATGAAGAAACCGGTTTCGAAAATGGGACGGTGAAATCCCGACGACGGGACAATAACACTTCACGCAGATCTGGATCACCGCGCGTAAAGCGTTCTACCTCAACGCTAAATGAAACGCTTCCGGCCGTGGCATAACCCTTGCAAAGGGTTGCCGTGAAGTCTCCTGATTTGGCGTCTTCATCTCAACCATCTCGTGAAAATGAAATGCAATCTCGCTCCAATTTTCACCCAACCGGATCCCGTACCATGATCATTCGCATACTATTTCTGCTCGCCCTTGCGACGACTGCGGCTTTCGCCTTGTCGGAAGAAAATGTCCACCAACAACTCGACGGCGCGCCCGGTGGCAAACTGATCGTGGATGTCGATTTCGGAACGATCGATGTCGCGGCCGGCGCAGACGACAAGATCGCCATCGACGCACATCGAAAGATCGATTCAAACAACGAAGCGCAGGAAAAGGAATACATGACGGCTGCGCCCGTAGTGATCACGAAAGAGGGGAACACCGTAACGATTCGCTCCCGGCGCCAGCAGAAGGATCGCGATTTGAATTGGTCGGGGAACTGCAACATGGATGCGCGCTACACCGTGCGCGTACCGCGGAATTTCCATTCGGAGCTGCGCACGGGCGGCGGCACTATCATCGGCGCCGAACTCACCGGCACGATGAGCGCGGACACGAGCGGCGGTAAACTGAAATTCACTCATCTCCGTGGCCCCACGGGCGCAACGACCAGCGGAGGCAGCATCGAGCTCAACGGCTGCGAGGGCGCGGTGAAAGTGGACACGAGCGGTGGAAGAATCGAGTCGGTTGACGGCAGCGGCTCGCTCGAAGCGCACACGGCAGGTGGCTCGATCGTGGTTCGAAATTTCGGCGGCGACACCAAGGTGGAGACCAGCGGAGGACGGCTCAGCTTCGACAACATCAATGGAAAAATCACCGGCCGAAGTTCGGGCGGATCGATCACGGCCCGCTTGAAATCACCCGTGCCGGGTGACGTGAATTTGGAAACTTCTGCTGGAAGCATTGAAGTGACCGTTCCTCCCGATGCCGGGTTGGATGTCGAGGCGGAAGCGAGCTCGGGCCGCGTAACGAGCGAGCTGCCGTTCGTAGGCATTCGCACGGACCGCGAACAGATGAAGGGAAAGATCAATGGCGGCGGCAAGTCGCTGGTTCTTCGTTCCGGCGCCGGCAGCATATCGATCAAACCAACCGGAGCGGACGTGGCCGCGAGATAATTTTTAAGATGAAGACTGGCGCGCATCCAGGGAGGGCGAAGCTCCGGCTGAGTCGTGCGGAAACTGCGGACGATGCGGCTCGGCCGGAGCCTCGCCCTTTCGGTCGTGGCCTAACGACAGCTCTGAATTTATGAACGACCTTCGTTTCGCGCTTCGCCAACTTCGGAAATCACCCGGCTTTACTCTCATCGCGGTCCTCACGCTCGCGCTCGGGATCGGCGCGAACACCGCTATCTTCAGCGTGATCTACGGTGTCCTGCTCCGGCCACTGCCTTATCCGGAGGGGAATCGGATCATGATCGTGACCGAGAGCGACGCAAACCAACCGGAGATATCGGTTTCGTTTCCCGATTATGTCGATTGGCGGCGCGACAATACTTCGTTCGAGCACATCGCCCTTTCGCGGCGCGAATCGTTTAACCTGAGCGGCCTGCAAGGGCGCGCGCCCGAACAAATCAGCGGAGCCCTCGTCACCGCGAACTATTTCAAAGTGATCGGACTTACGCCGCAACTGGGCCGGGTCTTCACCGAAGAAGAAGATCGAGTAGGTGGACCGCTCCTCGCGGTCATCAGCGACCGGTTGTGGCAGCGCGTTTTTGCGCGCGATCCCAACGTGCTGGGACGGAGCGTGAATTTCGGCAATCAGCCTTACACCGTCATTGGGGTCATGCCGCCGCAGATGTCCTCGCCGCGCACGGTGGAGGTTTGGTTTCCGGTCATGCGCCGTACGGACCATCCGGCCTGGCAGACGCGCGATAATCATCCGGGGTTGTTTGGCTGGGGCCGTTTGAAAAATGGCGTCACACAGGAAGTCGCGTTGAACGAGCTCAAACAAATCGCGGCGCGCCTCGCGCAACAGTATCCCGATTCGAATTCCGCGGTGAGCGTGACGGTGAAACCGCTCCTGGAGAGTCAAGTGGGCGATTACCGCTCCAGCCTCAACCTGTTGCTTGGCGCGGTCGGGCTCGTTCTGCTCATCGCGTGCGCGAATTTGGCCAACCTGCTGGCGGCGCGTGGCGCCGCGCGAGCCCGCGAATTCGCGGTCCGGGCAGCGGTAGGAGCGTCGCGCTGGCAAATCATCCGCCAGCTCCTGATCGAGAGCGTGGTTCTGGCCGTGGTGGGTGGCGCGTTGGGACTTTGTCTGGCCGCCTGGGGCCGCGATCTTCTGGTCGCGCTTTCGCCGGCCGGTGTTCCGCGTTTCCAGGATCTGCCGCTGGACGGCTGGGTCCTTTCGTTCAGTGTCGCGCTCTCGTTCATCACGAGCCTTCTTTTTGGTCTCTGGCCCGCGTGGCATACGTCGCGCGCCGATATTCAACTCGCTTTGAAATCAGGCGGACATGGGAGTTCGGATGCTCCCGGCGCGCGCCGCTCGCGCGATCTGCTTGTCGTGGCGGAAGTGGCGCTCACCCTGGTGCTCCTGAGCACGGCCGGTTTGGTCCTGAAGAGTTTTGCCAACGCCAGATCGCTCGGGCTCGGATTCGATCCGCACCTTTTGCTTTCCGCCCGCATCGATCTTCCGGAGCCGAGTTATTCCGACGAGAAGAAGGTTGTGAATTTTTCGGATGCGCTGATGGCAAAGTTGTCCGCGCTGCCCGGCGTGGAGCACGTGGCGATTTCTTCGCAGCCGCCGCTCATGACGGGATGGCAAACCTCTTTTGTCCCGGAAGGCATGACTGAACCGGAGCCCGGCAAGTTTCCTTCGATGGAAATGAACGTCGTGACGCCCGGCTATTTCCAGACGATGAAAACGCCGTTGCTCCGCGGCCGATCATTCGAGGCGGGGGACACGAAGGATGTGCCTCCGGTGATCATCGTCGATCAAATGTTCACGGATCGTTATTTTCCAGGGCAAGACGCAATCGGGAAACGCGTCCGGATGTCGACCGGCGAAAAAGGAGAGCGGGAGTACCGGGCGATCGTCGGTGTCGTCCCGCACCTGAAAGTGTACGGCTTCGACGAAACGACCGTGTTGCCTCAGGGGTATCTTCCCATGACGCAACAACCGCAGACTGGCCTGGTGGCGTTGCTGCGCACTTCACTCTCGCCGAAGTCGTTTGAGAAACCGGTGCGCGACATCGTGGCCTCGCTCGATTCCGCGCAGCCGGCCTTCGAGTTCAAGACCATGCAGGAACGCGTGGAAGAAACATGGGCCACGCCGCGCCTGATGAGTTTTCTGCTCGTTTGCTTCGCTCTCCTGGCGTTGACGCTCGCGGTCGTCGGCCTTTACGGGGTGATGGCCTTCAACGGCGTGCGGCGGATGCGCGAGATCGGCGTGCGCCTCGCCTTGGGAGCCATGCCCGCGCAGATTCGCATGATGATGCTGGGCCAGGGAATGCGGCTGCTCGGCGGCGGTTTGCTTCTCGGGTTCGTGGGAGCTTTCGCGCTTTCGCGGGTCATTCGCAGTTTGCTTTTCGGTGTGAGCGCCAACGATCCACTGATTTACGGGGCGGTCACGTTGCTGCTGTTCTGCGCCGCACTCTTGGCCTGCTGGATTCCGGCCCGGCGCGCCTCGCGTGTTAATCCGATGGTAACGCTCCGCGCCGAATGAACGCGAAGGCCAATTGTAGGGCGTCCGCCGCGGCGGACGCCGGAGGGACGGCGGCGTCTCACAGAGACGCCCTACAAAAGAGGAGCAAACGCCGATGAACAACCTGCGCTACGCCCTGCGCCAACTCCGCAAATCGCCGGGGTTCACTTTCGTCGCGGTGCTCACGCTCGCGCTGGGCATCGGCGCGAACACCGCGATCTTCAGCGTGATCAATTCGGTCTTGCTCGCGCCCTTACCGTATCCAGCGCAAGACCGGCTCGTTGTCATCAGTGAGACCGACAAGACTGGCGACGGGACGCCGTTCGCCATTTCCCTCCCGGATTATCTCGATTGGCGACGCGATGCCACTTCGTTCGAAAATCTCGCGCTCATTCAGGTAGACGGCACCAGCATCAGCGATCTTCCGGGGCAGATCGCCGAACAAATTCCGGCGGCGTTCGTCACCGCAAATTTCTTCAAGGTTATCGGGCTTCCGCCAAAAATCGGTCGCACTTTCAGCGATGACGAAGACCGCGCCGGCGCCGCGCCTGTTGTCGTAATCAGCGATCGCCTGTGGCAGCGGAAGTTCGCACGCAGCCCAGCGATCCTCGGGCAGACGCTGATGTTGCAGAACCGTCCCACCACCGTCATCGGCGTAATGCCGCCGGAAATGAACGCGCCACAGGATGTGGACGCGTGGTTTTCGGTCATGCGCCGCGCCGATAATCCCGCCTGGCCCAATCGCGTCATTCATCCAAATCTCTATGCGTGGGCGCAGCTGAAGAAGGACGTCACACTCGAGCAAGCGCGGACGGAAATGCACGGCATCGCGGCGCGGATCGAGCAGGCGAATCCCGACACGAACAAAGATGTCACCGCACTGATCACGCCGGTGCTCGAAAGCATGGTCGGAAAATATCGCGCCAACCTTGCGCTGCTCCTCGGCGCAGTCGCGCTGGTCCTGCTCATTGCATGCGCGAATCTGGCCAATCTCTTCGCCGTGCGCGGCGCGAGTCGCGCGCGCGAGTTCGCTATTCGCGCGGCGGTCGGCGCTTCCCGTCGGCAACTCGTCAGGCAGTTACTCGTCGAAAGTCTGGTCGTCGCCTCGTTAGGCGGAATCCTTGGGTTTCTCGCCGCCCTGTGGGGACGCGATCTGCTTGGTCTCGTCGCGCCGCAGGAGATCAGTCGATTTCGACAGATCAGCTTCAACGCACCGGTGCTGATTTTCACTCTCGCACTGACTTCGCTCACCAGTGTCCTGGCCGGTTTGTTGCCAGCCTGGCAAAGTTCGCGCGCGGACCTTCAACTCGCCTTGAAATCCGGTGCGCACAGCGCTTCCGAAACAAAAGCGGCGCGCCGGACACGCGACCTTCTCGTCATTGCGGACATCGCACTCACTCTGGTTCTCCTCAGTTCAGCGGGACTCGTGCTGAAAAGCTTTGCGCGCATGCAAGCGCTCGCCCTCGGATTTGAACCGCGCGGCCTCACGACCGCTCGCGTCACTCTGCCATACAGTACCTACCGCGGCCGAGAGGCCGTGGCCAAGTTCGGGCAGAGTCTCGTCGAAAAGATCGGTGCTTTGCCTGGTGTAGAAAAAGCAGCGGTCGGGGGCAATCCACCGATGCTCGCCGGTTGGATGGTTGGATTTTATCGAGAGGACTTGCCGGTTCCTCCGCCGAGCGAACTAGCCGGCGCCGAGAGCGAAGTGGTGGCAGGCGATTATCTGGGTGCGCTGAAAATGAATCTGATTCGAGGCCGCGCCATCAACGAGCGCGATAACATGAACGCGCCGCTTGTCTGCATGATCGACCAAGCCTTGGCCGAGAAATATTTTCCCGGTGAAGATCCGATCGGGAAACATCTTTCGAGCGATCCGGACGGGAACGGAAATGAAATCCGTTCCTTCGAAATTGTCGGCATTGTCTCGCGCATGAAATTTCATGGGGCGGAGACAGCTCCGCCGCGGCCGGTGATCTACTACTCGTTAGGGCAAACCGAACGCCACCGTTTGATCCTGCTCGTGCGCAGCGCGCTCCCGACGCCGGCGCTGGAAAGATCCCTGCGCGAGATTGTCGCCAGCATCGATCCGCGCCAGCCGCTCTACGAATTTCGCGCTATGTCCGACCTCGTGGCGGACACCTGGGCAACGCAACGCCTGCTCACGTTCCTGCTTTCCGCCTTCGCCGCGCTCGCGCTCGGCCTGGCCAGCATCGGACTCTACGGCGTGCTCGCGTACACAACGCTGAAACGCGTGCGCGAAATCGGAATTCGCCTCGCGCTCGGGGCACGACCGGCCCAGGTCGGCGCCCTCATCATGAATCACGCGCTCCGCTTGCTCTCGTTAGGCTGTGTCCTCGGATTGATTGGCGCGCTCGTCACTTCGCGCGCCTTGCAAAGCGTCCTCTTCCAAGCCGGCAACACCGATCTGCAAGTTTACTTCACCGTCGGCGGCATTCTTCTTCTCGCGACTTTGCTCGCGAGTTGGTTGCCCACCCGACGCGCCTGCAGGGTCGATCCCATCGTGGCGCTCAGAATTGAATAAGTCTTGTTCATGAACAATCTGCGCTACGCCTTTCGCCAGCTTCGCAAAGCTCCGGCGTTCACGCTGACCGCGCTGGCTACGATCGCGATCTGTCTCGGCGCGAACCTCGCGATCTTCGCCGTGATCAATTCGATTTTGCTCCGTCCGCTTCCCTTTCCGCAATCCGATCGGCTGGTCACGATCTTCAACACCTATCCGAAAGCCGGAGTCGAGCGCGACGGCTCTTCGATCACCAATTACTACGAGCGGCGCGGTAACATTGCGGCCTTCTCAAGCCTTTCCATTTTTCGCTACGGCAGCGAAGTCGTCGGCGAAACCGGTGCGGCCGAGCAGACAGAAATTATGCGCATCTCACCGGAATTTTTCACGACGCTTGGCGTCGGTCCGATGATGGGTCGCGGATTCAACGAAGCGGAAGCGGAGGTCGCGGAAAATAACGGAGTGGCCATCGTGACCGACGGCTACTGGCGCCAGCGTCTTAATTCCGATCCCAACGTTCTCGGCCGGGACCTCCGCGTGAACGGCATCCCTAGAAAGATCGTCGGCGTGTTGCCTCCTGATTTTCGCCTCCTCTCCTCGGAAGCGCGGCTTTTTCTGCCGATAAGGTCCCGGTTAGAGCAGCGCACTCCGAAGCAGCGCCATTCGGGCGGCGGCGGCACGCATATGATCGCGCGGTTGAAACCGGGAGCGACGATCGCCGAAGCGCAAGCACAGATCGACGCGCACAATGCCGCCGTCGAAAAAGACAATCCTGAAGCGAAAATGATGGCCGAGGCCGGCTTCCGCTCGCCCGTGCTTTCGCTTCATGCGGATCACGTGCGCTCCATTCGGCCGACCCTCTGGTTGATGCAGGGCGGCGTATTTTTTCTCCTGCTCATCGGCGCCGTCAACCTGGTGAACCTGCTTCTGATTCGTGCGAGCGGGCGCGTGAAAGAAATGGCGATTCGCCAATCGATGGGCGCAAGCCGCCGCCATGTGGTGACTCAAGTGATGGTGGAAACGATCCTGTTGACGTTATTGGGCGGATTGCTTGGCGTCTCTGTGGGCGCGTGGGGGCTCCGGCTGCTCGAAGTTCTGGGGGCGGATCGCCTGCCGCTCGGAGCGCACATTTCGTTCGACGGAACGCTCGCGGCGATCGGGCTTCTTGGCGCGGTGGTTCTCGGAATCGTCATCGCGGTCCCGATCGCCTGGTTCAATCTGAGCAGCCATTTGGCGAATGCGCTCCAATCGGAATCGCGGACCGGCACGATCAGCCGCGCCACCCAACGCCTTCGCCACGGGTTCATCGTCGCGCAGATCGCGCTCGCTTTTGTTTTGCTCGCAGGGGCGGCGCTACTCGGGCTGAGCCTGAAAAAGGTCATGGCCGTTTCGCCCGGCTTCCGCGCGGATCACGTCCTCACCGGCGAGTTCACGCTCGCGTGGGGACGTGATCCGGCCCACCGCGTCGCTGTCGTCGATCGCTTGCTGGAATTGATCGGCCAGCAGCCAGGCGTGGCCGTAGCCGGAACGATCACGAACATGCCGCTGAGCGGAGACAACGGCAAAACCGCAATCGCGCCAAAGGACTACGTGCCCCCGGCAGGGCAATCACTGCAAGGTCACTATTCCTATGGGGTGAGCGGAGATTACTTTTCGGCCCTCGGCATTCCGTTGCGCGAAGGAAGGTTCCTTACTTCAGCGGATTCTCACCACTCGGAACGGGTCTGTGTCGTGGACGAAGACTTCGCCCGGCGTTACTGGCCCCAGGGCGGCACACTCGGTCAACAAGTGTTTCATCCCGGCGTTACCTACACTGGAAAAAGCGAAGTAGAGGAAGGGAAGCTCTTCACCATTGTCGGCGTTGTCGGCGCGGTAAAACAAGCGGAGCTCACGGAACCGCAGGGCCAGGGTGCGGTTTACCTGCCTTTCGCTTATCGGGACAACGCCAACATCTTCGTGATCACGCGCACGAGTCAGCGTCCGGAAGCGTTTGCCGAAACGCTGCGAAAACTCGTGCGCGCAACTGATCCGGATCTGGCGATCGATGATCTCCGCTCCATGGACACGCGCGTCGCAGACAGTCTCATCACGCGTCGATCGCCGGCGCTGCTCGCCGGAATTTTTGCCGGGGTCGCATTGCTCCTGGCGGCGATTGGAACCTATGGAGTTTTGAGTTATTCCGTCGCGCAGCGCCGGCGCGAGATCGGCATTCGCATGGCGCTCGGCGCGCAAAGGGGCCAGATCGGCGCGCAATTCCTCTCGTTAGGCCTGCGGCTTCTCGCCGCCGGAACCGTTCTCGGTTTGATGGGCGCGTGGCTTGCCGGGCGGGCGATGCAGAGCGTGCTCTTCGACGTGCCCACGCTTCCCGTCGCCACTCTTTTCGGCACCGCGCTGGTCATGAGCGTGGTCTCATTGATTGCCTGCCTCATCCCCGCGCGTCGCGCCACCAGGGTCGATCCCATGATCGCACTCCGCGCGGATTGACCGCCATGATCACACGACGTGAATTCTCAAAATTTCTGAGCGCCGTCGCTGCGCTCGTCACATTGAGCCCCGCTTTGAGCGGGGCCGTCGCACATGGAGCCTCGGGACAATTCCCTTTCAAACGTGATGGGAAACTCATGATGGTCCAGGTTCGCATCAACGGTTCCGAACCGAGCTGGTTCGTGGTCGACTCCGGCGCGCCCCACACGATTTTCGATCCAACATACGCGCAGGCCCTGGGCCTGAAAGTCGCGAGCGCTCCTCCCACCACCGGCACAGGAACAGGAAAAGTCACCAAGTCTGTGACGGGACCGGCGACGATGTCGTTGAATGACGTAAAGATCGATCTGGCCGAGCCGTGGGTGATCGACTTGAGCAACGTGCCCATTTCGAAAGAAGCAAAAGGCCTCGTCGGCGCCGAACTCTTCGAAAAGTTCGTCGTCAAAATTGATCCGCTGGAATCCGCGTTCACCGTCTTCGATCCCGCTTCGTTTCATTACACGGGCGACGGCGCTTCGATTCCGCTCATCGTCGAAGGCGGCAAATTTTTCCTCGAAGCAAACCTCGAAGTGCCGGCCGGAAAAACGACCACGCACAAATTGCGGATCGACACCGGCTCGGAATCGTCTGTGAACGACGAGATCGCCAAGCAATCCGCCGAGGTGCGCCGGAGCACTTTGGGCGGCGGCTTGGGAGAGAGCTTCGAGTCCTACTCGGGAGTTTTCACTTCGGTGAAAATCGGCCCCTATGTCCTTAACCATGTCTGGGGCCCGGGCGGTTCGCCTCCCATCATCGGAATGGAAATCCTTCGACGCTTCGTCATCACTTTCGATGCGCCTCACGGCCGGATGTATCTCGAGCCGACGCCGGCTTTGAGTGAACCGGTTCCCACCCCGCCATAGAAAGGACCAGCATGAACGACATCCGCTACGCTTTTCGCCAACTGCGCAAATCGCCGGGGTTCACCATCATCGCCATCCTCACGCTCGCGCTCGGCATCGGCGCGAACAGCGCGATCTTCAGCCTGGTTAATGGCGTCCTGCTTCGCCCGTTGTCTTATCCCGACGCGGAGCAAATCGTTTATTTCGAAGGACTGAATCCGTCGCTGGGAATCACCGACAGTAATATCTCCGCTCCGGATTTTCAGGATTGGACGGCGCAGACTCAGGCCTTCTCGCACACTGCGCTTTACTGGACGGGCGGCGCGGCGCTCGCGGAGCAGGGCGGTGAGCCGGAACGTGTCCCGCGCGCGGGCGTGACGACCCGCTTCTTTGATCTGCTCGGAGTGCAGCCGATACTCGGCCGCAGTTTCCTCGAAGAGGACGATCGTCCAGGTTCGACGACTGTTGCCATCCTAAGTGAAGGTCTGTGGAAACGCCGCTTCGGCGCCGACCGAAATATCGTCGGCAAATCGATCACGATGAATACGCGGCCGGCCACCGTAGTCGGTGTGATGCCGGGCGGATTCGAGTTTCCCCAGAACACCCAGATATGGACGCCAGCCGGCGTCAACTCCGCGAAAGAACCCCGAGACAACCGCGAGTTTTCCGGGCTCGGTCGTCTCAAGCCTGGTGTCGAGCTGGAGCAAGCCCAATCGCAAATCAGCGCAGTCAACGCTCGGCTCGCTCAGGCGTTCCCCGATACAAACAAGGGTTGGGATGCGCATCTCGCGCTCTTGCACGAAAGACTCGTCCGCTCGGTTCGTTCTTCGCTCCTGCTTTTGCTCGGCGCGGTGGGCTTTGTCCTGCTCATTGGCTGCGCGAACGTGGCCAATTTACTTCTCGCGCGCGCGGCCGCCCGACAGAAGGAAGTGGCAATTCGCACCGCGCTCGGCGCCAGTCGCGGTCGCATCATCCGGCAGATGCTCACGGAGAGCATTCTCCTTTCGACGATCGGCGGCGCCTTGGGGCTGATCCTCAGCTTTTGGCTCATCGAAGCGCTGATCTCCATCAGTCCGCCGGACTCGCCCCGTTTCAGCGAGGCGCATCTCGATTATCGCGTGCTCATTTTCACACTCGCGATCTCCACCTGCACTGGACTCATCTTCGGTCTCGCACCCGCGCTCCAGGCTTCGAAGCTCGATGTGAACGGTTCGCTCAAGGAAGGCGGACGAAGCGGTGAAGGGTATCGCCGCACGAAGACGCGGAGTCTCCTGCTCATTGGCGAAGTCGCCATGTCGCTCATCCTGCTCGCCGGCGCCGGTCTGCTCATCAAGAGCTTCCTGCGTCTCCAGGAAGTGAAGCCGGGATTTAATCCGGAGCGCGTCTTGATTGCGTCCGTCTCCCTGCCGGGCGCTAAATACAAAGAGAATCAGCAGCGCGTCGATTTTTTCCGCGCGCTGATCGAGCGCCTGCGGGCGGTGCCCGGTGTGCAGGCGGCTGGCGCAGGCGTGAATCTTCCACTTAATGCGAGCGGTTACTTAATCGGACGGGCCTTCATTCCGGAGGGCAAACCACTCACGGCTGATCAAGCCGCGGACGCGAGTTGGTCCACGATCACGCCCACTTATTTCGAAACCCTGCAAATTCCTCTCCTCGCGGGCCGGACTTTCAACGAACGGGACGACGCCAGCGCGCCAAAGGTCGTGATCGTAAACCGGAGGGTTGCGATCAAACACTTCGGATCCGAAACCGCGGCGCTTGGGAAGCGGATCTCTATTTGGCGCGACGAACAGTTTCCGCGCGAAATCGTCGGTGTGGTCGGCGAGACGAAGTCCGGCACGCTCGAGGGAGAAAGCGAAGCGCAAATTTATACGCCGCATGCCCAGGATGGGAGCTGGGGGTTTATGACCCTGGCCATCCGCACCAGGGCTGATCCTTCTGCCATCACGGCCACGCTCCGCCGCGAAGTGCTCGGCCTCGATAAGGACCTGCCGATCTTCAACGTGAAAACAATGGAAGACGTCGTCGCTACCTCGATCGGTTCGCGTCGTCTTTCGATGTTGCTCCTCAGCGTTTTTGCGGGAGTGGCGCTCTTGCTCGCCGCCATTGGCATCTATGGCGTGATGGCGTACACCGTCACCCAGCGCACCCAGGACATCGGCATCCGCATGGCGCTGGGCGCGCAAGCAGGAGATGTGCTCCGCATGATCGTCGGCCAGGGGATGACGCTCGCCGTGATCGGGATCGGCGTCGGGCTGGCCGGAGCGTGGGGCCTAACCCGCGTGATCGCAAACCTCCTCTTCGGGGTGAAGGCGACGGATCCAATCACCTTTGCTGCTATCTCTCTGCTGCTCGCGTTCGTCGCCTTGCTCGCTTGCTATTTGCCCGCGCGCCGCGCCGCCCGCGTCAATCCGATCGAGGCGCTGCGAGCCGATTAGAGAAAATCTTGTGATCAATGAATAACGCTGCGTAACAACAAAAACCTGAATTATGAACGACCTCCGCTACGCCCTTCGCCAACTGCGCAAATCACCGGGATTCACTCTCATCGCTGTTCTCACCCTCGCGCTCGGAATCGGCGCGAACACGGCGATCTTTAGCGTGATCAATGCCGTCTTGCTCCGGCCGCTCCCCTATCCGCAAGCCGATCGCATCGTCACTCT
>Ga0193744_1000109_pt1 | contig 29154 bp, 23 predicted proteins | sample L1a1metaG_FD_143056 | JGI IMG/M metagenome (GOLD analysis project Ga0193744, IMG submission 143056) | Soil microbial communities from a riparian zone of the East river system, Colorado, United States - L1a1 | ecosystem: Environmental > Terrestrial > Soil > Riparian zone | place: USA: East River...
GCACACCTGCTGCCAAACTGGATCTTATTGAACCAATTTTATATTGCTGCAATAATCTTAATTCGGTAGTATAACTATTAAATCCATCTATATCTACTTGTCTGCCACCAAATGAAGTACTGACTACATCAGGACTTAAAGCATTTCCTGTAACCTGAACACTATTCCTGAAGCCTAAAGCAGCAGAGCTAATAAGTTCAAGTGAAGTGTTTTTCCCTATATTGTAGTTAATTCTAAAAGAAGGAATATATATTTCAGGGCTAAAATAGTTACGGGATCGAGTAGCTGTTTTTGGATTAGCATTAAACATTGAATCATTTAATGGACCTGGTATCTGGTATGTATAATCTGATCTTCCTAGTTCTGCAGTGAATGATAAATGATCATTTGCATTGTATTTAATTCTTGCAAACTGAGCATTGTAGTTACCTACACTGTTTTTTCTATATCCGTCGGAATGCCTATTAGCTGAATAAGCATAATATTGCCATTTCTTATAAGTACCACCAACAGCGTTGTAACTACTATATAATCCGAATGAACCAATTGTATTAATTGTTTCAAATTCGAAAGGCTTATTAGTAACTTGTTTTATTTTATAATTGATCATTCCTCCGAACTGGCCACCATATTGCAAAGCACTGGTACCCCTTGTCATTTCAATCTTATCTACTGCTTCTAATGGCAAACTATAATGACTTGCAGGATATCCGTAAATGTCTGAATTGATCATGACATCATTTTGTCGAATATTAAATTCCCAGCTTCTGTGAGGATCTAATCCTCTGGTTGATATATTTATCTGATTACCGGAACCATCCATGTCATAAATAAAGACACCTGGTATCTTTGAAAAGATCTGTCTACCAGTCTTTTCGCTGATGTTGGAGTTCTGATTAGTAAGATCTATCACTTCCGTTTTCTTGCCCGCAACCAGATAAGTACCATTAATATCCGGTAATTGTTCAATTTCTGTAATCTTAGGATGGTAACCAATGACATTAACTTCCGGTAAATTATGGGTTTTAGTAGTATCGGAAACTGTTTGACTTTTTATAAGTCCTATACTGCCAATAAAGACAATTAGTAGCAAAAAACTTTTGAGGAAATTGGGTATATAATTTGAATTCATGAGATAATTGTTTAATTAATTATGATGTTAATGTTCATTTAATATACTTCAAATTTAGGATTATGTTACTAATTTATGCTTAAAATAATATTAGAATGTAATTAGAATACTTTAATATATGCCTGCCTGATTTATTAATTAAATGATTGATATACATAGATTTATAAATATACTTAAATTAGTAATTCTAATAATTATGGAGGGTATTTTAACTATTTACTTTTATAAGGATTTTAGGAAATATTCAAGTGCATTTCTATCAGTTTTAGATAATTTCTTTACATAGTTTTTAGAACTTTCTGCTTCTCCACCATGCCATAAAATTGCTTCCATAATATTCCTGGCTCTACCATCGTGAAGAAAATTAGTATGACCGTTTACTATTTCTGTCAATCCAATACCCCACAAAGGTGCTGTTCTCCATTCCTGCCCGTTGGCCAGATAATCAGGTCTGTTATCAGCTAAAGCTGTTCCCATATCATGCAAAAGCAAGTCTGTATAAGGAAAAATAGTCTGGTTATTATTAAAGGGATTATCAACTGTGATTCCGGTCACTAATTTTGGAATATGACAAGAAGCGCATTTTGCTTCAATAAAGATTTGTTTCCCTTTTAGCACTGTTGCATTGCTTGCATTTCTTCTTCTTGGTGCTCCCAAAGATTGAGTGTAAAATGTAGTAAGTTCCAGATCCTGAGTACTTAATTCAGGATCATCTGGATATGCATCTGATTGTATTTGACCATTGGAGCTTTCAATATTATAAAGGGTACTGGTAAGTCCCATATCTTCATTAAATGCTTTAGCCGATTGTTGATATAAATTAGGCTGACTTGCTTTCCACCCAAATTTACCTATGGCAGTTTTAGCATTTAAATCATCCCACACATAATTGGCTTTTCCTGAAATACCATCGTGATTTAAATCATTTTCATCCGCATTAGAAAGTATGGTACTTTCAGAAATTGCATCTAACAGACCCAGACCGAAAACCGGGGGAGCTACCCTTGGAGATATTAAAGTATTTTCTGATAAGGGTGTATAGGGATTATTTAATGAGAAAACAGGTTTTTGAAGGGCCAGCACTTCACCATCTGCAAACATTTCATCATGAGATTCCATTGTCCAGTTTACCTGGGCCTCTGGTAATACTCCAATAATAGCCTTATTTTGTAATTGAGTTCCGAAGTAAGGGACATTTACCGGTTCGCCATGTGGACCACTTCCATTTATGCTAATTCTTAAAAGTAAGCCTCCTAAATCGTTCTGAAAAACCGGGAACCCAGCTCTGCCATTTTTTGCGTGACATCCTTCACAACTACTCTGATTAAAAAGAGGCCCTAGACCTCCTTGCACCGGAGCGGGGTTTGTAACGAATTTACCTTCAAAGAATACCAGTCCATCCTTATGCATTTGCAATTCAGCTGCGGTCAATGCAGGTGATGGTGTATCAAATGTATTACTGGTTTCAAGTTCTATGGTATTATTGCCTCCTGCATTTTCTTCTCCAGGTTCGTAGTATGGGTTATCGGTTAGATCTTTATTACATGAGTTAATAAGTACCCATGTCATTAAAACTAAAAAACCGGTAAATAGATATTTCTGTTTCATTATTATAAATTTGAGATAATAGGATCAACTTCACTTTCAAGGCTCAATTGTAAGGCTCTTACTTTATCTTGTGCATTTTGTACTTCTGCCGGATGATTAAAAATAGCATCTGAAAAAGTACCAGGAATATTGAGAATACTTTCGATGGCTTCATCGATTTGTGTTCTTATTTTTGTATCTAAAGTACTATTTTTTTCTTTAATTATGGAGGAGAACCCTAGTGAGTTTTCTGCATTGTAATCACCCAACCAGATATTTTTAATACTTCTAATATTGTTAGCAAAGTCTATTTTTGAATTAGCACTAAATCTTGATTCTTCCTTAGATACATTCTGTTCAGAGAATGGGTCGTAAATTTTACCGTTTCCAACTTCATCGGCAATTGTAATAATACCATTAATAATTTCTTCTAAAGCTGCTTTTTGAGAAGTATAAATATTACTACCACTACCTGCAGTTACCAGTTTATTGACAAAGTTTCCACCAGATGGAATCCATGCTATATATAATTGATGTATAGCATCTTCCAAGGCAGCAGAACAACCAGCCAAATATTCAAATTCTCTGGGAGTAAAATCGTTTATAGTTTTATTCCCTGATATACCAAACAATAACCATTCAATGGTATGAAAACCTTTTAAGGTGCCTTCTAAAGAGTTAATATAATTTTTATCAAGTGTAGCTGAACTTGCTAATACAGCATTCAAATCAACTGTATTAACAGGCCAACTATCTATGGAGGGATCAATACCTTCAGTTTCAACAGGGCCAAATAGAAAACCTTCTGAGCTTTCCCAAGGTATACGGGCTTCTTTCCAGGCATCTCTGGCTGCGGTTAGGTTTATATCATTTGGATTAGATTGTAAAGCAGCTAATGAACTGGCAAGTATTGAAGTTTTTTCATCAAAACTGGTGTAAGTTTTCACAATGACATTATTAGCGATATTATTTATTTGTGCAGCGTAATCATAGGTAATAGGATTAGGGTTTTCCTTTTTACAACCTGTAAATACAATGAATAGACTAAGGCTTAGTACTGATAAAATTGATTTGGTGTACATAATTATTATTGTTTATAGTTATTAAAATGCAAATCCAAACCCAAGTGTAAATGTGTCTTCCAGATTTCGCGTTGGAATGCTAAATTTTCTGCTTGAGTAATATGTTTTAATTATTAGTTCTTTTATTGGTTGATAGTTGAGACCGATGCCCCAAACTTGTCGTTCCCATCGTGGGTTGTCAAATATTGTTCCTTCTGTAGTATACATAGTGTCGTAATAATCAACTCTTCCGTATAACATCATTTTGTCCTTATGTATAAGTTCTCTTCCAGGATGTAATATTTTAAGTAGATCAGTACCCAATTCGCAATAAGCTCCGAGGACACTGCTTCCTACAGGAGTTCTTTTTACATTAAGATTATTTGATAAATTACGGTTAGCGTCTGAAATATTTTCAGCATTAGTTAAATGACCATACATGACTAGTGCTTTAGCTTCCAGAAACCCGTATTCAACAGAGGTATGTATTTCAGAAATAGCCACATATCCGGGTATTTTTAAGTCGGGCTTTGGTCTGTTGTCACTTGAATTACCAAAATATCCTGAGACACCAATGGATAAGTGATCATTAAATTGATAATCCAGTCTCAGGACTCCCGCCCAGTCTTCTGCATTTACAGTTTCGAATCGTTGTTGATTTCCCCTTTTGATCCAGGTAGAGGAGCTAAAGGCACTATTGTCAAGTCCATTTACGATTCCAATTACATAATTGAGCTTTTTATTTTTACCAAGTTCACCATTAATACTAATCCCGAATTCTGTCCAGGAGGTTGGAAGTAAATGTGACTCTACTTCAGAAACCATAGGAGTAAAGTAATCTACCGGTTCATCAAATTGGTAATAATATCCTACAGGTACTTTTATCCTTCCGGCTTTTAAATTAAATTTGTCATTATAGTTCCATTCAATATTAAGTTGTTCAAGGTTTACTTCTCCTCCTTTCTCAATTTCAAATTCAAACTCCCCAAACTCTTCAAACCTGTCAAACTCGACTGCTGTGCCTGTACCTCCATGTTCTATTTCAAGCTCGGCGTTCAGTTTAATCTTATTTGTAAAATGGAAGGTCGGCTCTAATACAAATCTTTCAAGGTCTATGTCATTTCTCTTTGCAGTATCTGTCTGCCAGTTGTAATTATTATAGTTTATAGATCCATACCCTTCAAGTGAAAAGTGCTCAAATGCATTTAAAACTTTATTAATTCGATTTTGGGTTGTCGAATCATATCTGTAAGTTGTTTGAGAATTTAGTGATATGTACGACAGACTTATGAGAAAAATTAAGGCACTATATTTCATTCTCTTAGAATTAGTCTAAATAAAGTGCAATTATACAATTAATTATTTAGATGTAATCTAAATAGGTATTTATTTTAGTATAAAGTCTTTGGACAGCTGTTTACAATATATTCAGATATTTGTGATGGACGTTATGGATTCTTCTTAAATACTTTGAGAAGAAATTAATTAAAAAGCAAAGGTATTCAAGAATATTCAAGAAACTTATTAATACTAATTAAGCCAGTATGTTGGAAACAATCAGAACCCATATAGAAAGTAAATCCATATTGGCAATTTATCAATTGGAACATTAACTATTAATTTAAAAGATTATGCTTTGCTTTTTTGATATCTCTTAGATTAACAACATCTGAAAGTGAATTATATTTCTTACAAAATATTTGAGCTAAACATTATATCCATTAAATCTTAGACATCTTCAGTTCTATTAATATGCTTTATTGAGATCGTCATTCATTCTAAAGTTTGTGGATCCTTTTATTTGAATTTAATATTATTACTATTAAATTCATGCAAACAAATACTGTTAACAAGGGGTCTTTAATGAAATACACTTATTAGTATGAAGAATATTTTTATGCGATTGCTTTTTATAATTTTGATAATAGCGATAATTTATAAAATGCCATTATCAGGACAAACATTTCATGTTGTAAATGTACCAATGGGTGTGGTGAATGCATTTAGTGAGGATTCCAAAGGAAATATCTATCTTGCTTCTGAAACCAGGGGTGTATATATTTCAACAGATAAGGGAATGTCCTGGAAGAAAATGGGAGGGAATACTATTGGAGTAGCTGAAGTGGATGCTTTTTGTTATTCTGATAGTAGTCAACTGATAATAGCCACACAACAAGGTGGTATTAAATTCTGGAACGGTACTTCATGGATTAATTTGAACAACGGATTACCAAAAACCGGAAATCTATATCCCTCTTTTAAAACAATAGTTAGTGATACTGCCGGCCATTTTTATGCGGGGGCTATGGGATATAACGGTCAGAGAGGTGGTGCTTATTTTTATGATGGCAATAGTTGGTCAAATATTTCAGCAAGTTTAACTGATACGAGCATATACTGCATGGCTGTTGCGCCCGATGGGAAAATATATGCAGGGACTGACGGTGGTGGTGTTTTTATTTACAATGCTAATTCATGGATTAATATAAATTCCGGACTAAATAATCTGCATATTAATTGCCTTGTATTTAATAAAGACAGCAGCTTGTATGCAGGCACCAGGTCAGGAGTTTTCAGTCTTTCACCTAATAGTGCTGTATGGGCCAAAAAAGACGCAGGATTTAATTTATCGGTTCTAAGTATTGCTTTTGATCCTTCACAATCAGGAAGGATATTCATCGGCCTAGGTTCGCAATTGGTTGATAAGGGTATACTCTATGGCAATATCAGGAGATCTGATGATAATGGACTGAGCTGGGTAAATACAAATTTTACTGTTCCTACTTTAAAAATGGCTGCTATGCATATACTTGAAGATGGCAGTATTTTGGCCGGCGCACAGGGTATATTTAAGTCAATAGATCATGGTGCTAACTGGTCCAGAAGTAACAATGGCTTTGATGCTAAAATTAGTAACTTCCTGGGTAGTGGCCTGGCATTTAATTCTAAATCCGAAATGTATTATGGCTCCAATTACGGTATGTTTAAATCTACCGATGAAGGAGTTACCTGGCGCATAGCGAATAAAGGGATTAATTTACCCCTTGTTTCCTGCCTGGCAGTAGACTCATTTGATAATGTATTGGCCGGTACGCTGGCATTGAGAAAGGGATATATCCTGCCACAGGCAAATCTGTTTAGGTCTGCAGATGATGGTATGCAATGGGACTCAGTGCAAATTTCAAATGATGATAGTTATACTTCCATAGCAATAGCACCAAATGGAGATTACTTTTGCACCCATGGATTTGGTGCCAATCCACCTTCAGCCACTATCATTGGATCCTCACTGGCCATTTCAAAAGACCAGGGTAAAACCTGGCAAGATCTGAATCTGGCCAATGCCGGGAAAGGTTTTTCAGTAGCAGTTAATTCAAAAGGGCATATTTATTATGGAGGAGAAATAAATGGTGTTTATCTTTCAACTGATGGCGGACAAAGTTTTAAACAAAATATTGATACAGCAATTTATGGAAACATAGGACCAATGGCCATATCTCCATCAGATGATATATTTACTTGTGGATATGGACTTCATCATATTTATTATTCAGATTCAACTGCAGCAGGAATGCCATTTACCAATATGGTAAGCAGTAGCTTTCCTAATTATACTGCTGCATCATCCTTTATATTTGATGATTATGGAAAGTTATATACTGGTACTCGGGGTGGAAATATAAGTGGTTTGTATTCTTCTCTGCCTCCCTGGAATGCCAATACTGAGTTTATCCCCAATGCAAGTGTGGGACAGGTGAGAGTAGTGAGTATGCAATGGGACAAGCAGGGCTATCTTTGGTTGGTAAGCAATGGCTTTTTGATGAAAAGTGATTCTATTCTTAAGTTTGTTCCTAAATTAACTTCTACAAAACAAACCGGGTCTTCATCATTTGTTCATTTTGCTAATTATCCAAATCCTTTTCATAATGAAACTACAATTGAGTTTAGTTTATTAAATAGTGAAATGATGAGCTTAAGTTTATATAATGAAAATGCTCAGCTTGTAAAGAATTTAATTAATACAAAGTTAATATCGGGAACTTATCAGTATAAACTGGAAGCTGACAATTTAGCTCCCGGGCTATATGTGCTTGAGTTAAAACAAGCAAAGGATAGTCGTACTATTAAATTAATTCATTATTAATACTGCTGAGTTGCTGAGTCGCCGAGTTGCTGCTAATTTGCTAGATTGCCGAGTTGAATTTATTATTCGTTATTAACTGTAAATTTTCGACTTAATATGGTACAAGGATACATACTAAAACTAATTGTGGCGGTTTAGGGGCAGTGGTGAACCCAGCCCTTACATAAATTTTCTAAATCTACACATCTGCTTGCAAAATGAAAGGGATACAAAGGGCATATGCGATATGCCCCTACCGTTATTTTACAAATCAGATAACGGACACCGGACATCGGATAACGATTAAAAAAACTATACTTGTTGAACATCAAATATTAAACTAGCTAAAACAGCTATTATTAAATTCATAGTAATTAACTAATTTTGCCCACTCAATAATAATTTAATATTTATGTCAAAGATATTATTAATTGGTGCAGGTGGTGTTGGAACAGTAGTAGCTTATAAACTGGCTGCGCATCCGGAAGTATTTAGTGAAATAATGCTGGCTTCCCGTACCAAATCAAAATGTGATGATATTGCCAAAGCTATAGGAGGAAATAGAATACAAACCTCCCAGGTTGATGCTGATAATGTGCCGGAATTAGTAGCCTTAATAAACTCTTTTAAGCCGGCTATGGTATTAAATGTGGCACTCCCTTACCAGGATCTTACCATTATGGAAGCTTGCCTACAGACAGGCGTTCACTACCTTGATACTGCTAATTATGAACCAAAAGACGAAGCTAAGTTTGAATATAGCTGGCAATGGAAGCTGCATGATAAGTTTAAAGAGAAGGGATTACTGGCAGTATTGGGTTGTGGATTTGATCCGGGTGTTACTCAAGTATTTACCGCTTATGCTGCCAAGCATTATTTTGATGAAATACATTACCTGGATATTGTAGATGCCAATGCAGGAAGTCATGGAAAAGCATTTGCTACTAATTTTAATCCGGAAATAAATATTAGGGAAGTAACTCAAAAAGGAAAGTATTGGGAGAACGGTAAATGGATAGAAACTGAACCTCATGAAATATCTGCCATGATCAACTATCCTGATATAGGTCCTAAGAAATCTTACCTGCTCTATCATGAAGAATTAGAGTCGCTGGTTAAAAACTTTCCGACTATAAAAAGAGCACGTTTCTGGATGACATTTGGAGATGAATACCTTACGCATTTGAGGGTAATTCAGAATATCGGAATGGGTTCAATAGAGCCTGTTATGTATAATGGAATGGAAATAGTCCCTTTGCAATTCTTAAAAGCAGTGCTGCCTAATCCTGGAGATCTAGGTGAAAACTACACCGGTTGGACATCTATAGGTTGTAGAATAAAGGGAATAAAGGACGGAAAAGAAAAGACCTATTATGTATGGAACAATTGCAGTCATGAAGTAGCATACAAAGAAACAGGTACTCAGGGTGTTTCATATACAACAGGCGTGCCTGCTATGATAGGTGCCATGATGATGTTGACAGGTAAGTGGTCTGGTGCAGGTGTATTTAATGTTGAAGAATTTAATCCTGATCCGTTTATGGAAAAATTAAATACAGAGGGTCTTCCATGGCATGAAGCATTTGATATAGACCTGGAACTTTAAATTTAGCTATGTCTATTCCCTATGATAAGATAACAACACCCGCATTTGTACTGGATGAATCTTTGCTGAGAAGGAACCTGGAAATTATAGACCGGGTTCAAAAAGAAGCAGGGGTGGAGATAATTCTTGCTTTCAAGGGGTTTTCCATGTGGAGTGCTTTTCAGGTTGTTAAAGAATATGTAAAAGGTGCCACTGCAAGTTCACTACATGAGGCAATGCTTTGTAATGAGGAAATGGACGCTAAGGCACATACTTATTGCGTGGCTTATAAACAAGATGAGTTTGATGAAATACTTGCCTTAAGCAGTTATATAACTTTCAATTCGCTCAATCAATATTACCAATATAAAGACCAGTTGGTCAATTATAAAGAAAAGATCGCTGTCGGAATAAGGGTTAATCCAGAGTTTTCTGATGTGACCACCGAGCTCTATAATCCTGCCTCTCCTTATTCAAGACTTGGAGAAGTAATAGAGAATTTTAATGGTGTTTTGCCTGATGGAATAGAAGGTCTTCATTTTCATGTATTATGTGAATCTACCAGCTATGCTTTAGAACAAGTTTTGGAACATCTTGAAGAAAAGTATGGTCAATTCTTTAAACAGCTAAAGTGGATCAATATGGGTGGTGGTCATTTAATGACCCGAAAGGATTATGATATTGATCATTTGATAAAAGTATTAAAGGCATTTAAATCAAAGCATAATATTAAGGTGATACTTGAGCCAGGAAGTGCATTTGCCTGGGAGACAGGAGATTTGGTAACAAGTGTATTAGATGTGGTGGAAAGAAGGGGAGTGAAGACTATTATCATAGATGCCAGTTTTACAGCCCACATGCCCGATACGCTGGAAATGCCATACAGACCAAAAATAATAGGGGCTACTGATCCGGTTGAAGGAAAACCAACTTATAGAATCGGAGGAACCAGTTGCCTGGCTGGTGACTATATTGATGAGTATTCTTTTGACAAGGAAGTAAAACCGGGAGATCAGCTCATTTTTAAAGATATGATTCATTATACCATGGTGAAGACTACCACCTTTAATGGAGTCAAGCATCCGGACATCTGTGTATATACAAAAGAAGGGAAGATAAAGATAATAAAGCGATTTAACTACCTTGATTTTAAAAACAGGCTTTCCTAGATGGAAGCTCCTCTCTCAATATTTGATGCTTCCAGGCAACTTACTAACGCCTTATCTGAGATTTATCCTATAAATGAAGCAAAGAATATAATCCGTTATTTATTTGAAGACTTACTGGAAGTTTATAATCTTGATTCAGCTAATCTACTTTCTGGTTCAGATTTGTTATTGTTGAATGATGCAAAGTATCGTTTATTGAATTATGAACCTATTCAATATGTTACAGGCAGAGCAGACTTTATGGGGCTGCAACTGGCTGTTGATAAAAATGTATTAATACCCAGACCCGAAACAGAAGAGCTAGTGGTTTTGATTAAAGACGATAATGTTAAAGAGAAGGAACTTAATATTTTGGATATAGGAACCGGAAGTGGTTGTATTGCCATTTATCTTGCAGGTATTTCTGATAACTGGAATGTTTCGGCATGGGATATTTCTGAGAAGGCAATTGAAATAGCCACATTTAATGCTGGCGTTTTAGATATCCGGGTTAATTTTAGTATTCAGGATGTGCTGGATAAAAGTGTAATTTCACATCAGCTTAAGTATGATATTATTGTTTCCAATCCGCCATACATAGGTTTGGATGAATTACATGATATGGATGAAAATGTGCTTAAATATGAACCCCAAACAGCATTATTCTCAGGGGAAGATCCTTTATTATTTTATAAGGCAATTTCTGAACTGGGCACTAAAATCTTGAATAATGAAGGGAAGTTATACTTTGAATTAAATCCTTTATATGCAATAGATATTGAAGAAATTGTCAAATCATTTGGATATAGTTTTATTGAGATCCATAAAGATCTGGTAGGTAAGAAGCGAATGCTAAAAGCTAACTGGTATTGTTAATTATGCTTCAATTTTGTTTAGTTAAGTAATTCTCTGTAGATAGAAAAAGGTTAAGGATTAGGTTAAGGTTAAGCATGCTTCAGGTGGCGGCCATCAACAGATACCGGATACCAGATAGCTGTTTCTACCCACTTCCAACGATTCGATTGATTTTAATGATTAGCAGAAATCTAGATATCTTTTCGTTTAGTATGGATAGGACAGCATGCGTGTTAAAGTCGTTTAGTTAAGGATTTGGCTGCAAAACCTCACCCCCGTCCCCTCTCCAGCCGAAAAAGGCTAGAGAGGGGGGTCTAGACTTAAATAGAATACAATAATTATAAAAAATACTTCAATTCGAGGTAACGAGTATTTGTTCCTTCTCCAATTTCTAATTGGAGAAGGTGCACAACTTGTTGTGACAGATGAGGTTCGGCCGCGAAGATATCTGTGCTGATGCCCATTCACAATTCAATGTTGTTTAGTTATGATTTATTTATCTTAATACTACTTTGAAGAGCTGGATTTATACCTTTCAACAATTTGTTAATATTGCATAAGGGTGGGGGTAAACCCGACCACTGCGTATAACTCATAGTGTCAATTTATACATTTCACTTTTCACATTTTATATATCACAAAAAATATCATCATAAGTGTAGCAAGCTTAACCTTAAGCTTTTCATTTCATCAAGAATATTTAGTTGTTAAGGGCCTCTATAGCGCAGTATTTAAATTCTTTCCCATGACAGACTCTTAAATTTAACATAATAAAAAACTTAACATTAACTTAACATTGGAAAGTTAATTTTGCTGCTACTAACTTAAAAACACTAACTTATGAAAAAAACCATGTTGCTATTGGTTTACCTGCTAATGTTGGTAAGCCTTCCTTCCTATTGTCAAACTGTACATGATTCATTGCCGGCAAAACCAGCTCTGAAATGGTTTGAGAAAATAAGTTTGAAAGGTTATGTCCAGGTAAGATATAATCGATTATTAGAAACTAATCCAAATTTGCGATGTGACCAGTGTGATAAATCATGGGGAAATAATGGTGGTTTTTTTCTTAGAAGAATTAGGATTGCTTTTTCAGGGAAATTAAACGATTATGTAAGTTTCTATATTCAACCGGATTTTGCAACTAATATAGATGCTAAAAACAATACATTCGGTCAGATAAGGGATGCTTATATGGATGTTTACCTTGATAAGAAAAATGAGTTCAGATTTAGGATAGGTCAAAGCAAAGTGCCTTATGGTTATGAAAATATACAAAGTAGTGCAAACAGATTACCACTGGATAGAGATGATGCTTTAAATAGTGCTGTTCCGAATGAGCGAGATCTGGGAGTTTTCTTTTCATGGGCACCAGAGTCAAAAAGAAAATTAATGAGTCATCTGGGCAATTCTTTAGATAAGGGCACCGGAGATTATGGAGTAATCGCATTTGGTGCTTATAATGGACAATCGGCTAATCAGAGTGAAGCAAATAATACTCGTCATTGGGTGGCCAGAATCAGTTATCCTTTTGAATTAAATATGGGTACGCATAAACAAATACTTGAGCCCGGAATTCAGGCTTATACAGGTAAATTTGTATTATTATCTAAAACAGCAACAGTTACGGCAAATGCAAATCTGGAATATACAGACGAGCGGGTAGCAGGAAGTTTAGTCCTTCTTCCAAATCCTATTGGACTGCAGATGGAATATAATGTTGGGAGAGGTCCTGAATATAATAAAATAACAAATACCATTGATCTCCAGAATTTAAAAGGTGGCTATGCAATTTTGTCTTATATGATTAAAACTAAAAAGGAACTTGTGATTTATCCATTTATTAGATACCAGGTTTATGAAGGAGGGAAGAAGCAGGAATTGGATGCAAGAAGCTACAATGTAAAAGAATTTGAAATAGGCATTGAATGGCAAATCAGTAAAGCACTCGAATTTGTTACCCAATATACTATCTCTGAAAGAAGATTTGAAGACGGGGTCTTAACAGATAATTTTCAAAAGGGTAGTTTACTTAGATTACAGGCACAGGTTAATTTCTGAATCTAAAACTTAACTTTGGGTTAATATTGTCTTTATAAATTTGCACCATAAATTAATTATTAATAAAAACTGAAAACTATGAGAATCACTAACTTATTTTGTTTTATAGGTATATCAATGTTATTATTGGCCTGTAGTAACAATTCTAAATCATCAGAGGCAAAAGCTAATATGAATATTAAGATAGACGGCTCAAGTACTGTCTATCCGATCACTGAAGCAATCGCAGAAAAGTATAGGGCTGTTAACCCTAAAATGAATATTACCATAGGTATTTCAGGTACTGGAGGAGGATTTAAGAAACTTGACCGTAATGAACTGGATATAGCAGATGCATCAAGAAAAATTAAGCCTGAAGAATTAGATCCTTTAACTAAAAAGCAAATAGAAGTACTGGAAATTCCAATTGCCTATGACGGTTTAGCTGTTGTAGTTAATACTCAAAATAACTGGGTAGATCATTTAACAGTAGCTGAATTAAAAACAATTTGGGAACCTGCTGCACAGGGTAAGATAATGAGCTGGAAACAAGTACGTTCAACTTTCCCTGATAATAAATTATCACTAATGGGTCCAGGTACAGCATCCGGAACATTTGATTATTTCACTGAAGCAATTGTTGGAAAAAGCGGTTCCAGCAGAGGTGATTATATGCCTTCAGAAGATGATAATGTATTAGTCCAAGGAGTAAAAGGAGAAAAAAATGGACTTGCATTCTTTGGTCTGGCGTATGTTCATGAAAATGCAAAAGACCTTAAATTGGTTCCAATTGATAATGGTTCGGGTCCGGTAATACCAACTGCGGAAACTGTTAAAAATGGGACATATAAGCCCTTATCAAGACTGCTGTATGTTTATGTAACCAGTGATGCTATCAAGAATCCTGAGGTTTTAGCCTTCCTTAATTTTTACCTGGATACGGTAAAAGGAATCATCGCAGATGTTGGTTATGTGGCATTAAATGATGATGCCTATGCAGCCGGTAAAGATTTCTTAAAGAAGTTTGCAGAGAAACATGCTGCAAAAAAATAAAGGATTTAAATATTAAGACAATTGAATATTAAGCTAAAAGAGAAATTTATAAAGAGTTTGTTGGCAGCTGCTGCCCTGATAACTACTTTGACTACTATTGGTATAATAGTAGTTCTCTTTAGTCAATCCTGGGGATTTTTTCATAAAGTTTCATTATGGGAATTTTTTACTGAAAAAGAGTGGACCCCTTTATTTACTGATAAAAAATACGGAATACTACCATTGCTATCAGGGACTATTATGACTTCTCTGATAGCACTTTGTGTGGCATTACCAATTGGCCTGACAATTGCAATTTATTTAAGTGAATATGCAAATCAAAAGTTTAGATCTATAATAAAACCTTTATTAGAAATTCTGGCAGCAGTCCCTACTGTTGTGTATGGATTTTTTGCGCTTACAGTGGTAACTCCCTTCTTAAAGGGAATATTTCCTCAGATTGCCAGTTTTAATGGTCTGTCTGCAGGGATGGTGATGGGTATTATGATTATACCCATGATTTCTTCATTAAGTGAGGATGCTTTATATGCAGTACCAAAATCTCTAAAAGAAGGATCCTACGCAATGGGAGCAACCAGATTTCAAACTGCTTTTAAAGTATTGGTTCCTGCTGCTTCTTCAGGTATTATAGTATCCTTTATATTAGCCATTTCCAGAGCTTTTGGAGAAACTATGATCGTGGCAATAGCTGCAGGTCAACAACCAAATCTTACATTTAATCCGTTGGAAACCATGGAAACTATTACCTCATATATAGTACAGGTAAGTTTAGGGGATGTCCCACATGGGTCTATAGAATACAATACAATATTTGCAACTGCTCTATTTCTCTTTGTTTTTACTTTTATTCTGAATAATATCAGTTTTTTCGTTATCAGAAAATATCAGCAGAAGTATGAATAGCAACAGGAAAAATAAGATAATAGATAAGCTATTTCAATATTTTGGTATTTTTTGTACCTTAATTGGGTTAGTCTTACTTGCTTTATTTATTGGCCGTATAGTTATGGATGGCATTAGTAGAATTGATATTGATTTCCTTACCAATTTGCCTTCCAGAAAAGCAGATAAAGCCGGTATTTATACAGCATGGGCAGGTTCTGTATGGCTTGTAATATTGACAGCGATTATTTCCATACCAATTGGAATAGCTGCTGGGATATATCTCGAAGAATATCGAAAAAAGAATAGACTGGCCAATATATTAGAAATCAATATTTCGAATCTGGCAGGTGTCCCGTCTATTATTTATGGCATATTGGGTTTGGAAATATTTGCAAGAACATTACATATGGGCCATAGTATTCTTACAGGTGCATGTACGCTTTCATTATTAATTTTGCCTGTCATAATTGTAGCCACAAGAGAAGCTTTAAAAGCAGTACCCGGTACAATCAGAGAAGCTTCGTTTGGAATGGGTGCCACAAAATGGCAAACTACCTGGTACCAGACTTTACCTGCTGCCATGGGAGGTATTATGACCGGAATCATTCTGGCACTTTCCAGGGCAATCGGCGAAACTGCACCTTTGATAGTTGTTGGGGCTTTAGCGTATGTAGCTTTTGTTCCTCATTCTATTATGGATGAATTTACGGTATTACCCATGCAAATATTTAACTGGACTTCCAGACCAGATGCAGGTTTTATCAGGAACGCTGCAGCCGGTATAATAATATTGTTAGGTATAACATTCTTTTTAAATGGAATAGCTGTGTATCTTAGATATAGATGGCAAAAGAAGGTTAAGTGGTAATTGAAATAATTGGTTATAATCTAACTTGTGTACGATTTAAAGGTATTAATTTAATATTTAAAGCCAAATCAGAGCATTGAAAACTGTAACAGGAAAGGCACGGAGGGCAAGCAGAGCGCATTGAATATTTTGACATTCGTGACAACGCTAAAAGGTCAAAAGATTCTGGGGCGCTTGAGCATGTTGCAGGTTTTCAAGTGGGTAAGGAATGAGCCCGTACGGCTAGAGTACAATGCGAGGAAATTGTGATAATGTTCAGTATTCAAAGGAAATAGCTGTAGTTCATTTAGTAATTATATTATAGCCAAATAAGTGAATTTTAAAAGTTAAATATTTATTTGTGGTTGAAATAAAAGAAGAAATAGATAAACACATCCTGGAGGCAATAAATGTTCACGCATACTACGGTGATAAACATGCTTTGGATGATATTAATCTAAAGATTATTAAAAATACAGTAACTGCATTCATTGGCCCATCAGGATGCGGTAAGTCTACTTTATTGCGGATGTTTAACCGAATGAATGATTACATTGATTTATTCAAGAAGCAAGGGAGTATATTGATTAATGAAAAAGATATTTATGATCCCGGAGTTTCTGTTGAAGATCTGAGGAAAAATATCGGTATGGTATTTCAAAAACCTAATCCTTTTCCGAAATCAATTTATGATAACGTAGCATATGGTTTGGTAATACAGGGCATAAAGAAGAAATCAATCCTTGATGAGGCAGTAGAAAAATCTTTAAAACAAGCTGCCATATGGGACGAGGTAAAAGATGATCTTAAGAAGTCTGCATTAGCTTTATCAGGTGGTCAACAGCAAAGAGTATGTATTGCGAGAACCCTGGCAGTTGAACCCAAAATAATATTGATGGATGAACCGGCTTCTGCATTAGATCCAATTTCAACTAATAAAATAGAGGATCTGATTTTTAAGTTAAAAGATAAATATACCATTGTAATTGTAACCCACAATATGCAACAAGCGGGTAGAGTAAGTGACAAAACAGCTTTTTTCTACCTGGGGAAATTAATAGAATTCAAGAAAACTAAAACAATATTTACGAATCCATCTGAAGAGTTGACCGAAAGGTACATAACAGGTAGATTTGGATAAACAATATCTTATGGAAAATAGCATGAATAATCAGGCCCTGGCAATTCAAAGCTTGCGGTATGAAATAACTGAAATGATGCAAATGGTGCTGACTCAATTGAATAAGGCCCATGATGCTTTATTGACAATGGATAAAGAACTTGCCAATGAAATAATTTCGATTGAGAAGAAAGTAAATGCTATGGATATTAATATAGACAAAGCATGTGAAAACATACTTGCTTTATATAATCCGCTGGCTATGGATCTCAGGTTTGTACTTGCAGTATTATCAATCAATAAAGAATTAGAAAGGATAGGAGATAATGCTGAAGGTATTGCAAAATATATACTCAATGGAGACATTACCAGTCCATTTAGTAATGAAGTACTTTTAGAAATAGAGTTTAAGTCCATGTTTGAAACCGGTATTTCAATGGTAGATGATGCCATTTATAGTTTTGTAAATGAAGATACTAAAATAGCCAAGTGGGTGTTTGGTAAGGATATTACCCTTAATCAAATCAATGAAAAATGCCCTAAAGTACTTACGAAGCTTATACAGGAAGATCCAAGTCAAACCAGTAAATATCTTTACCTGTTTTCAATTATCAAAAAGCTGGAAAGGGTAGGAGACATGGCCAAGAATATAGCTGAAGAAACTATCTTCTTTGTTGATGCCAAGATTATTAGGCATAAGGTTGATAAGTATAATGAAAAGAAGAAAGGTTAAAGTATTTTAGCTTTCATAGAATAAAAAGGTTAAGCTTGCTTCAATTTTAATTAATCAAACAAGCGTTGTTGACCACAGAGGTAATCAGTAAATCAATTAATAAGTAATTATAGAAGGGGCCGGGTTTACCCCCGCCCTTTATAAGTGAACAGTGAACAACCTACAGTGAACAGTATTAATTGCACGCAGAGGCGCAGAGACCCCAGAGTTAATATAATATGTAAGGGCAGTGTTCACCTCTGCCCCTTTTGAACCGCCATATTTAGATTTATCGTGTTCAGGTTTAATTACACTTAAAAGGCCTGAAGGGCCTAAATATATCAGCTAGGGGTGAAGCCCCTAGTCTCAAATCAAAATTTCATCAGCCCTAAGGGGCCAAATATATCAGCCAGGGGTGAAGCCCCTGGTATAATTGAAAGAATCACCAGCACTGAAGGTGCGCAATATCCTTTGAAACTAACTATTCAAGATTTGACAAATAAATTTATATGGTTAGCTATTAAGAAATTTCCTTAACAAAACGATATTGAATCCTAAACATTTAATTGTAAATGAATTTATCGCTTCTAAGAACTAAAATTGATGGTTGTGGGTGTAAATAGCTAACTGTTATCCGGTACCCCTTGATAGCCGCGACCTGAAGCAAGCTTGACCTTAACCTCAACCTCAACCTTTTTTGATAAAATTAACGGCGAAACAATAAAAATCGATTACCAACTATTTCACCACACCCCCAGGCTGGGTGAGCAGCTAGATAAAAAGAACCAGTGATCAACCGACATTGAACATAAACTAAATGGAAAATACTTTATAACAAGTAATTTTGGGTGGGATACTAAAAAAAGGCCCAGTGATTTTTCCTTAATAATATTTGGAAGCTTCAAATAAATGTAATTAATTAGTGACTACAATAAATAGATTTTTATGGAAATCCCTGTAATTAATATCGGTAATTCAAAAGGAATCAGATTGTCAAAAGCAATTCTGTAACAATACAACATCACCGATAAACTGGAACTGATTTTAGAAGAAGGTAAAATTATTTTAAAACCAAAATCTATTCCAAGAAAAGATTGGGAAAAATTCTTTAAGCAAATGAATGCAAATGGAGATGACCAACTATTGTTTGATGATGTTTTGTGAAATCTGTTATATGTTCAAATATTTATAAGTTTACAAAAAGAAATTGATTACCAACTATTTCAACACACACCCAGTATCTTCAAATTACTCGTGTGTCTGAGGTTCACCTATAAAGCCTCACCGGGGATTGCAACACTAAAAATTGCCAAATAGTTATTAAATGATTAATTTTGATAAAAAAATAGAAATATGGATTTTCTAATTGATAGGATTACAGTTGACAACAATATTTGCAATGGAAAGCCCACCATTCGTGGAAAACGTATTACTGTTCAGACTATATTAGAGTTTTTAAGTGCCGGTGATTCAAAAGAAGAAATACTAAAACAATATCCAACGCTTGTTCAGGAAGATATTGATGCATGTTTAAGATTTGCAGCTGATTTAATGGGACATCAGTATTCAATTCGGGAGATTGCATAATGTCAAAATATCTGATAGATGCAAATTTGCCATACTATTTTGGTTTATGGAACAATCCTGATTTTATTCATATAAAGGATTTGGATGATACTTGGGATGACGACATTATCTGGGATTATGCTAAACAGAATAAATTAGTAATAATCACGAAGGATGCCGACTTTTCACTAAAAGTACTATATAAAGGAACACCACCAAAAGTAATTCATTTAAAATTTGGCAATCTCAAGATTCGTGATTTTCATGGAATCATTTTAAAAATATGGGATGTAATAGAGAAAAATTTAGATGACCATAGTCTGATAAATGTTTATATTGATCGCATAGAATCAATTAAATAAAAACGTCTTCACGGACATAAGCCAGACTACAACCATTAACATCAAATTTTTACGACATAACAAAAAGAAATCGATTACCAACTATTTCACCACACCCCCAAGCTGGGTTGTGCAGCTAGATAAAAAGAGAGCCGGCTGTACTTAAGCATCCCAAATAGACATCATCGTATAAATATAATGAAAAAAGAGTAAAGATGTTGCTCATGCTATACTGAAAGTCAGTATCATACCCGTGAGAGCAATCAATAAACCTATAATCATGTATAATTGTATAAAATACCTTATTGTACAATCCTGCAGAAAAACTACAGCAAGACATAATTGATGAATTTATTGAATAAATAGTATTTGCCTGAGTGCTATCGAAGCAAACGACTTATCTATTCAATAATTAATTCTAGTTGGGCGAAATGTAAATGGGTCATGCGTGAGCATGATGGAATCCCCCTTAAGCACAAGGCATATTTTTCCTGACCTTTTCCTCTGTCTTCCCCATATGAGTTGGTAATCGATATATATGTTAATCGGACTGAAGACAACATATGGTAAATACCCTCAGATCTAGAGAATAGTATAATATTTGATTTTATCAAGGGGTCACAATTCCAGATCACAGAACTCGAATAGATAAATTACAAAGATACAACATTATTTGGCAAAAGTCAATAGCAAAGTAGTTAATGATTTGTTAACGTCATATTTATAGATATAAAACTAATTATATTTGGTATATACACGAATGGTGCCCAAAGATTGTTTGGGGGGTACAGCAATACCCACCAAATATCTAAATGCCAAAAAGTTAAATAGCCAAATGGTTGCAATAAATGAATTGTAAATACTAAATCAATGTCATTTAGTTGAGAATATTCTTGATGAAAAAAAAGGTTAAGGTTGAGGTTAAGGTTAAGTTTGCTTCACTTTTGCGGATATTTTCTTTATTTGCCATTTAAATAAATGCTTAACTAAACGAGATTAAATAGTAAATACTTAATTTTAAATGACTTCATACAGCACTGTTTTTGTCCGAATTAGGATTTTAAGATTTTAGGATTAAAGGAAACTATCGGATAATGGATATCGGACATCTATTTCAACCAACTAAAGGTTGAAAGAAATTATTCATTATTAATCAATGTTGTTTAGTTAATAGAATTTTCATTGAAATTGAATCTTTATCAAAACTAGAACCCCTTCTACTTTTTTTCCAAACATACTGTTACTACACATTTATTAACTCAAATAAAAATGTACCGTGCTTACGGCACTCAATTTTTATGTTTCTTTTGGACAACGGATTGAAATCCGTTGCTACAAAATGCTTCGAGCCCAAGGCTCTGAAAATCAACATTAAAGAGGCGTGGCCTCGACCAATTTTGTAGCGCCGGATTTCAATCCGGCGTCATAAATCAACTACAATTTGAGTGCTGTAGGCACGGTACATTTGTAATGTGCATAAACCTTTGAGGTTTAGCCAAATGTAGAGGCCAGGGGTATGTTTGTGAACCTTATCCTTCACTAAAGGATATTGTATGCTAATTGCTAAATTAAAAATGTTCATCAGCATCGCTTTCGTCAGAATTATGATTGAAAAGAATTGTAAATGGTAAATGCTTAATGGTAAATGACTTCAGCACAGTACAGCACTTTTTTTTCAGAATTAGAATTTTAAGATATTAGTATGAAAGGATTTTTATGGACAACAGACAACGGACCTCGAATAACGATTTCGACCAACGACCAACGACCAACGACCAACGGCCAACGGCCAACTAACAAAATACATATAGGTTAATAAAATAAAACAACATATCCTTGGCTTTATATCAGTTGTATTAATGATTAACTTAAATTGCAATGTAGTTAAAGAAATATATATTTATGTTAGTACAAAGAATATTGAAAAAAAACTGGCACAGATGAAAATAAACATATTCATACTACTAATATTTTTTGGACTTACGAACTGTCAAAGTCAGACTAAAACAGAAAGCGAAAGACGAAAGACAGAACAGGCAGCTACTTTATTTGAAAATCCGAAAATACAAGTGGAATTCCATTCTCGAGTTGACACAACAAAGATTGAAATAAAAGAAATTGCAAGTCTTTGGACAAACTATTTAAACTCTGAACCCGACAAGATTTCCGACAACCCATATTGGAATGAAGAAGAAAAATTAAAGTATAAAGACTTTGACTTTTCACGCAGTTTGCTTTACCAATTTCCATCCAATCAATTGTTGAGAAACTTTAAACCCAAAATACTTTCAATTGAAAAGGAAGGCGACCATTATGGAATAAGAACAATGTATTCAGCTGACCGACTTGAAGGTGAATATCGTAAATCTAACCCTTGGGCTATTCAAAAGATTTATGCTGTTAGAGAAAATAATCAGTGGCGATTAAAAAATTCATTGCCCATAATCACCAACAATTGGAATAGAAAGACCATTGGTAAAATCACTTTTATATATTCACCTTATCATAAGTTCAATGAAGAATTAGCGGCTAAGGCTAACGAATTTTGTAATCAAGTTAAAGTTGAATTTAATTTTCCTGATTGGGAGCCATTCGACTATTATATAACTCAGAGTGGCGATGAATTAGGTCGATTATTAAACTTTGATTTCTTTGCTGCAGGATATACTACAGGTATTGGTTTAAATGAAAAGCGTATTCTTTTAAGTGGATTTGGCTCAGAATATTATCCTCACGAATTTATTCATTTAATTGTTCCAAAATATGAAAGGCACGGTATAATCGAAGAAGGTTTTGCAACCTGGAAGGGCGGACAAGGTGGGAAATCATTTGAAGAAAGTGCCAGTCGATTTGCAAAGGAACTCTCTAAAAATGACACAGTGACTTTTTTGGATATATTAAATAAAAAGTGGGGCTGGCAATATGACGCATTTTACACAACAGGAGCAATTTTCTGTAATTCAGCCTATAAAAAAGGAGGAGTAAACTTGGTAAATGAACTATTGAAAATACCAAATGACAGCGAAAAATTAGTAGAAAACTTATGTTTAATATTTGATATTGAGAAAAAAGACTTTAATGATTTTTGGAGGAATGAAACATTAAAATTTATAGGCAACTGAATGAAAGACAGAAGAAAAACGAGCCATAACACAGGTTTTGGGTCAGGCGGGGTGACGTGTAAACCTTGAGCTTTGTACTTCTATTCAAGCATGCAACTGAAAAGAATGATGTTTTTAAACGTATCAAATCGTATCATTTTATATAATGGATTAGTAGGATTTACGAATAATGGACAACGGACATCGGACAACGATTCCTGTCTGAATTAGGATTTCAAGATTCAAGGATGAAAGGATTTTCTAGGATATCGGACATCGGCTAACGAAAAGAAATTATAAATGCGAAATCAATGTCTTTTAGTTAAGGAAATTATTCAGTAACCCTGGCCTGAAGGCATATGCCTTACCCAAAATTATTATAATTGAAATAAAAGCTAGATCTTTGAAAAACCATCTAGCCATGCACAAAATCACTATTAAAGATTTCCCTGAATTAGATTTAGGGGATAAACGCCGAAATGAGCGATTTATCAGTATAATTAATAACATATGCGCCCAACCAGGGAGCAGTATTCCCAAGCAAAATGAAGATTGGTATGCTACCAAAGCCACCTACGAGTTTTATAAGAATAAGCAGGTAAGTATTGAGCTAATACAAAAGGCGATAAGTAGTTATGGAGAAAGTCTAATTGGAGAAGAAGAGGAAATAATAATAGCACATGATTTTAGTGAAATAAGCTATGATCTTTTAAAATCAACATATCTTTGTTTAGGAAGTGGCATTAGAAACAATTAGCTTTATTTTTAGTAAAACTACAGATAAACCTATATAAGTACTAGGGATATTTAAAGAATTAAAAGTCCAATTGATGAATAATAAGCATATTAATTTAAATAATAAGGGTAATAAAAATCATCCATATGCACCCAATATTGGATGGATATGGATGATTTTTTCATCCTTATATTGTAGTTAGACGTGATTTACTTTACACCATAAAATATTAATATGAAATGTCCAAATTGCCATATTGAAAATCCAGAAAATCAAAAATACTGTGGTGATTGTGGCACTCTACTAATAGATACTATAATAAATGATAAAATTTTTGAAAATAAAATAGAATCTATAATACAGAAACAATTAAAAGATAAGCAGGTTGTAGAGATTGAAATAACTGAAAATATAGCCTCTAAAATTGCAAACTGGGCAAAATTATTTGCATACTTTATTGGTATCCCTTTTGCAATTATCATTTTTATCTTAGGTTTTTTAGGATACAACTCTTATTCTAGTTTTACTAAACTCATTGAGGACAATGAAAAAAAAATTAGGCCACAAATAGAGCTAGCTAAAGTAAGGGTAGATAGTCTTAACATGGAAGCGGTCGCATTAAAGATTAACCTCGAAAAATATAAAGAACTTAACAAACAAGTTTCTGATCTTACTAAAACGGTAAATATTATTGCCGAAAAATTTAACATTAAAGGAGTAAGTGAAAATAAAAAAAAACAAATTGAAAGTTCTTTAAATTCATTTCAAGATTATATAAAAAATCTCGGTTATAATCCAATAGGGAAGGAAGTAAATGTATCTATTGAATCAATGTCGTCAATGGGTACTGCATTTTATTATGATGGCAATTCAAATACAATGCATATTGATTCTGCATATGCTGACGATTACGACCTTTTCTTTAGAGAATATATGCACAGAGTTCTATATGCAAATATTGACCAAAATAACTTACCCTCACCCAATGAAGAAAGATGGTATTTTAGTATTGAAAGTGGTTTGGCGAATTATTATGCTTGTAGCCACAATAACAATCCAATATTTGCACATACATCTGCAAAAAAAGGAAACGATTTCAAAATTGATTTCTCAAAAAAAACTATATTCCACAAACCTAAAGATATGCAAGATGCAATGTATTCTGTTGCAAATTCTTGGTCTGGTGCTTTTTGGAAAATTAGGCAAAATGTTGGACAAAAACTTACAGATAAATTATTATTTACAACATGGAAATCTCTTTCAATTGATTTATGGATGAAAGATAATCCTATGGACTTTGTAAATCTTTTAATAATAACAGATAAAAAATTGAATGAAGGAAAAAACGTAAATACTATTAAAGAAATATTTTCTGACTTCGGACTAAAATAAACCAAGGCTAAAAAGCCCACTCATCACAAATCAGCAATACATTATTTGCCGTTAGACGACTATAAACTAAACGAAATTTGAGGACTACGAAGAAAATAAAACAGCTACTTTTAGTAACACTTTTGAGCTTTAGTTGCGGGATAAGTTTTTCACAATCGGTTGATAGTTTAAGCGTTGATCCAAATCCAATTACTAACTCAACGATTATTCATTTTTACATTTTGCAATCTGACACAATTACGCTTAGAGTTTTAAATTCCTGGGGACTGACAGTAATGACTTTAATTCAATCGACAATTTTACCAAGTGGTTCATATAACATCAATTTGCCTGGCGATAGTTTAGCAGTCGGTGTTTATTTTATTTTGCTCGAAATTGGTTCGAAAAAAAGTCTTCATAAATTTGTAGTTAAATACCCCTCAACAGCAGGTATTACAGACAAAAAAGCGATTGACAATATGCTCATTTTTCCTAACCCGACAAATGAATTCATAACAATTCCTATTGCCGGTTATAAGACAATTATCGTGACAGATATAAATGGAAAAATTATAAAATCAATTACGACTGACCAACAAACAATTTCACTTTTAGACATTGCAGCAGGACAATATTTTATAACTGTATCGACCAACCAAAACGAAAAAACAACAACACAATTAATATTGAAACGTGAATAGAAATATGGAACTTAAAAGCACATTGGCATTTGGTTTTGTGCCCTGAAAACAGTTTTGGGAAAGTAGAAAGTTCAAATCTTCGCATCAACATTTGAGGTGAAAACCCGTACATAAAATACTTAGTAGCAAAGCGTGACGAGCTCGCTAAAAGACAAGCGTACAACTGAAAAGAATGATGTTTTTCGTATCTTAATCGAATACAAACGTATCAAATCGTATCATTTTATATAATGGATTAGTAGGATTTGCGATTAATGGACAAATGACATCGGACAATGATTCCTGTCTGAATTAGGATTTCAAAATTCAAGGATGAAAGGTTTTTCTCGGATAGCCGACAACGGACATCGGCCAACGAAAAGAAATTATTAAATAAACACCATGAAAATTAAAGATGGTCTTCGATCTATGATAGTAATGAAAATAAAACCCGTGACCTTGAAGTTCGTTCGTTGAGAGAGACCTTAGATTGTTTAAAATTCGATAATTGTTTGGAGTTAGGTTGTGGGACAGGGAAGAATACTGAGTGGCTTGTTACGAAGGCAAAACAGATTACTTCAGTAGACTTTTCACCGGAAATGTTGGTTAAAGCAATAGAGAAAATAAAATCACCCAAAGTAGAATTTGTAGAGTAGGCTCAGGTCTAATTTTCGTATGAATTTGACCATTTTTCCTTTGAATACTTATCATTCTCAAAAATTCCTAGCATTGTACTCAGGCCGTACGGGCCCCTACTTTTTTGCAGTCGCCCAAAAAAGTAGGCAAAAAACGCTTGCCAAATCAAGGCAGCTATACTCAATTCCTTGCCCACTTGAAAACCTGCATCAGGCTCTAGCGCCCCAGAATCTTTTGACCTTTTAACGTCGTCACGAATGTCAAAATATTCAATGCGCTCTGCTAACCCTCCACGCCTTTCCTGATGCAGTTTTCAATGCTCTGATTTGGCGGTAATAATTAATTAATCGTCTTAAATCATACATAAACTAGACCATAGCCAACATGGACCATTTGATATGCTTATATTTAGTTTGATTTTAGAACACATCGAAGATATAGACAGCATACTTGAAAAAGCTTCACAAGTAATGATACCGGGAGGACATGTATATATTGGAGAGCTACATCCTTTCAAACAGTATTCCGGAAGTAAAGCTAAATTTGCCAATACTACGGGAGAAGAAATATTGACCTGTTACACACATAATATATCGGAATTTACACAAGCGGGTAAAAAGTACAAGTTTGAGATAGTGACTATTAATGAATATTTTGATGATAACAATAAGATAACGATTCCACGAATACTGACAATTTTATTCAAGAAAAGTTAATATTGCACCTAAGAGTAAAGGCGGCGGACTTAATTTAAGTAGGACTTTCCAATAATGATGTTGCTACTCCTTAAAGCAATCTTCGTTATAGTTATACCTAAGTGACGAATTTGCTGTCATCTACAGAACAGCTAAACTATTGGGCTTTGATATAAGATAACGATTTGTTGTCTGAATTAGGATTTCAAGATTCAAGGATGAAAGGATTTTCTCGACCAATAGTACAGGAAATTATACACAGATTAACTACCAATGAAAATTCATTCCACATAATCAATATTTGTAAAATTAAATCAAATACTCTATATTTAAAATTTAAATAATAGTGAAATATAAATTTGAGTTACTTAATACATTTGCTTTAAAAATGGAATAGAAATTTAATATATTCCGGATAATTTAGGATATAAAAGAATTAAGACAACAGAAATTTTTACTCATGACAGTATAAAGAATATCCAAAATATTACTTCACCATTTGAGTCTATATAAAAAATGAGTATATTGTATAGCCGTAAAATTTTATCGCATATCAACCCAATAATGGTTGTATATGAGATATATTATAACGGCTATATACAAGTTATGTGCAACCCTATGGCGACAGTGCAAACATCAACCGACAAGCATGAAACAAACTTTGTGCAATTTATGCGAAGCCTTGTTTACTATACTTCGAAAAATAAAAAGAGAAGCAACACCACTCATAAAAGACAACGCAAGTTACTTCACATTTTATTTTGCCCCAACCCTTAAAGACTTCCCAGTTTATAGAGACAAAAACAGCAACAAAATGTATGTTTGCAAATTAGAAAATTAAAAAAATGTCCAAAATAAATATCACAATAACAGGAGACTTAGGAAGCGGCAAAAGCAGCATAGCAAAAACATTGTGCCAAATGCTTAATTACAAATATTTTTCCACTGGCAGTATACAAAGGCAAATTGGAAAGGAAAACGGAATGAACACATTGGAGCTAAATTACTTTTCTGAAAAGAATCACGACATTGACAAACTCATTGATGATTTAGTAATAAAATTAAATGACGAGGAAGATTCTTTTGTTTTAGATTCAAGGATGGCTTGGCACTTTATTAAAAAGTCTTTTAAAATATACTTGACAGTAAATCCTATTATAGCTGCAAAAAGAGTAATTGCTGACAACTACAGAGATAGTGAACCACTAATTGAAGACACTTATGAGAAGTCGTTGAATCTTCTTGAACGAAGAGCAGCCGAGGATAAAAGATTTAAAACAAAGTATGGTGTAAATTGTAGCGACTTGAATAATTTTGATTTGGTAATTGATACTACAATTCCAAATGTTGAAGATATTTCAAAATTAATATTTGAATTATTCAATCAATTCTCCAATGAAAAAGCAATAAATAAATATTGGGTTTCACCAATGACATTGTATCCTACAGAGCATATAAGAAAGCTTGGACAGGAAGAAGCAAAAGCGGTTAGGCAATCTGTTAACGAAAACGGATATGATAAAAGTAGTGTTGTTGAAACAGTAGAACTTGGGAGAGACTTATTTATTTGGGATGGACATAAAAGAGTTAGTGCATCTATCTTTAACAAAATCCCACTAATACCAATTGTGGTTTTAGCGAAAGACGATGAAGAAATCTATTCTGGCCATACCGCAGTAAATTTTATTGAATCATCTTTTAATTTGAGTTGGCTTTATGACTGGGAAGATGTTCACGGTTTTATATATCAGTCATACCCGAAAATCAAGCAAAACTCTTAATGGTGAATTGAGTATTCCGGCTAAAGTGAGCCACTCATTCCGGGGCAAAGTGAGCCATTGATTCCGGGCTAAACTGAGCCACCCATTCCGGGGCAAACT
>Ga0193744_1000110_pt1 | contig 29107 bp, 28 predicted proteins | sample L1a1metaG_FD_143056 | JGI IMG/M metagenome (GOLD analysis project Ga0193744, IMG submission 143056) | Soil microbial communities from a riparian zone of the East river system, Colorado, United States - L1a1 | ecosystem: Environmental > Terrestrial > Soil > Riparian zone | place: USA: East River...
ATACCCTTACAAGATAACACATTATCTCCAATTTATTAGCACTTTTTATAACAATAATTTACCTGTTTTTTGTCAAGTTTTTAACCCAATTTTCCTTAACTAAACGACATTGGCTCGCGAGCTGTCCCTACGTCCCATATTTTGCATACGTTTAGCGGCGCTTTCGTGTAATTTCTCTTACTTCTACATTTGATGGACAGCTGGTGACCCAATGACGTCTAGATAAGGAAAATTGGCTACAAAACCTCACCCCCGTCCCCTCTCCAGCCGAAAAAGGCTAGAGAGGGGTGTACTAGACTTAAATAGAATACAATAATTATAAAAAATACTTCAATTCGAGGTGACGAGAATTTGTTCCTTCTCCAATTTCTAATTCTACTGTTTATACACATCTTTGGAAATCAATATTCGCTGGCTAAAACTAGGATTGGTAGCCTCTAAGAGGCAAGTGGTTTGTACTTGGACGTTGTAGCTACAAATAGGTAGCTCCTAAGGAGCAACTTAAAATACATGCAAAATCAAATTGCGTCAAAACTAAATGTCCCTTAGGGACTACCTGTTTATAGCAAATCCATAAAACAAAGGAACTTGCCCCGTAGCGGGCTACCAATCCGAGTTTAAATCTGCAAATTTGTTTTACGAGTTTAGAGAGATATGTATAAACGGTAGAATTTCGAATTGGAGAAGGTGGCCCAGATGAAGTCGGGGACGGATGAGGTTCGGCCGCGAAGATATCTGTGCTGATACCTATTCACAATTCATGTCATATAACAAAACTGCATTAACCATTAACCACTAACCATTAATCACTAAGCATTATCTTCTTATACAAGGCCATATATTCATTCGCTACCAACTCAGGAGTAAAGCGTTTTACATTTTCATAACCCTGGTTTATCAGTTGCTTGCGAATATCTTCATTTAATAGAATATTCATAATCATATTCCTGATCTCTGATTGTAAATATGGGTTTACCAGGGCGGCACCTTCTCCTGCTACTTCTTTCATTGGAGAAATATTACTGGTTACTACCGGTCTACCCATTGCCTGAGCCTCCAGAATTGGCATTCCAAAACCTTCGAATGTAGAGGCAAAATAAACAAGATGGGTATTGCGGTATTCTTCTAATAGTTCCTCTTCAGTCAGATCAAATTTATTACTGTAATTCAGGTTTTCTTTTTCTAAATAGGCTATTTCTGATTTCTTGAGCCGGCCTACAATTGTAACAGTAGCTTCATTTCCATTCATTACTTGTGCCAGCCTTATCCAGTTTTTATGCCTTGCAGTACCAATTTGCAAAACATGGGGGTGGTCAATTCCAGTTGGATAGCTTTGAGGGGTAAAGCGTTTGTGAATGTAATTGGGTATTATGTGTATTTTATCCGGATTTACCCCAGTTAACTGGATTACATCCTGTTTTGTTTTTTCAGAAATGACTGTAATGGTATCTACTCTTCTGCAGGGCCATTTTAACCAAAGCAAGGTAAATGTCAATAATTTAATACCTTTTAACCTTACTACTGTACCGCAATCATGTATGGTCAGAATAGTATTTTTCCTGGGTAATGCAAATGCCAGGAAGTGGATATCCCCGGTAATATGGTTTATATCTGCTTTGTTTTTCCAGGCAAAGTACAAATTGGCAAGTCTTTTAAATAGACCCCGGCTATCATGCGGCATTGTTAACAGTTTTATTTCATATCCTTCATTTTTCTGTAAAAGTGGTATGATGCCGGCAAATAGTTTTTCTATGCTGTATTGGTCGGCATGGGATTTTCTTAGGAAGAGATGAATTTTTGCGGAGTCGCGGAGTTGCGGAGTCGCGGAGTCGCTTGCGTTTAGTGCTGTTATCAATTTACGAATTACGATGTACGAATTACGATTGGTTTACTTTTCCTATCAATTGAACCATAAAATGAAAAGGTTAAGGTTAAGTGTGCTTCAGTTGCCGAGTCGCGGAGGTGCGGAGTCGCGGAGTCGCAGCCAATTTGCTTAGGTGCTTATTTGCATTCGTTAAATTATGCTACCAGTCCTTCCTTTATAGATTATTCAATTGCCAGCAACTATACACTTTGATTAAAATATGTAGGGGCGTATTGCATACGCCCTGGACCGCCATCTTTAGATTTAGTTGTCAGTTGCCAGTACTATTTTCTGTGATAAATATATGTAGGGGCTGGGTTCACCCTTGTCCTTTTTACCGAATTGCGGAATTGCTGCTGGCCTTTTCTTGCTGCTCTAATAGTTTTGTCCATTTATCTTTAATTCGCTGAAATTCTTTCTGATCAAAGTTTGGATCAGTCTTTTGTCTATAGTAAGCATTACGAATATCCTGTACCATTTGAACACTATCAAATAATTTTTTTTTCATCTGTCAAGTCTCTTGGATTTCTGATTTCTAAAATAAAGGATTATTTTAAATCTATTTTTTATTTATGATTTCAGCTAATTTTATTAAACCTGAAAAGGAAAGATCTTCATCTATTAATGGCCAATGTATCCCATAACCGGAGGGTGAAATTTTAAAATGCATTTTGGTTTGATAATCCGCATTTGATAGTTTTGAGGAAACTTCTTCAGTTTTAACTCTATAATTAACGCCACCATATTCAAAAAACATGTATTTTTTATCAAAGCTTATTGGAGAATTATTTACTTTTTGCATTTGTAGTTATTTAAAGTAGTTATTCCACTCCTCAATTATGAGATCAAAATGTTGATATATAATTTTCTTAATTTCTTTTCTAGCTGCAGGTGTTAAATTATAGGAAAAAACCTCTAGCAATTCATACTCATCCTCATTTAACCAATATTTACATTCCATATCCCCTTTTTGGGCATGTATATGAACAGGTTCAGAACCTTCATTAGAATAGAAAAATAATCTCCAACCAAAAATAAAAAGCACTGTTGGCATCTATCCATTTTTATACAAATATAGCTTTTTATTTAGCTTTTGGCAATTGGCAATAAATGTTGTTTTTTGCGGAGTCGCTGAGGTGCCGAGTCCCAGAGTCGCAGCTAATTTGCTAATTTGTATTCCTTTAGCTATGCTAACAATTCGATATTTTAGATTATTAATAAGGTTTTAAAACCTGACCAACAACAATATTGAAGTTCAATCGTAATTCGTATATCGTAATTCGTAAAAACGCTCTGGCAACTGGCAACTGTCAACTATATATATAACGCACGCACTTCTTCCAACATTAGACTTACATGACATTTTTGGCACTAATTGACGTTTTTGTCACAAGTATTTTTAGTTGATAAATATTACAGGATGTAAGGGATTGATAATTAGCTTCTTATGGGGTAAAAAAAATTGAATTATTTTTAGTTAAAATTTAGGGGTATTCTAAAAGTTGCCGAGTCGCTGAGTCGTTGCCAATTTGATTTTAGTTGTCAGTTGCCAGTTGTCAGTTGCCAGTATTATTCACTTATATTAATATATTTAGGGGCGTATTGCAAATAGGCTTTAAAAGCAGACCATCAACAAAAATATTGAAGATCAATAGTAATTCGTAAATTGAATACAGCGTTAAATACTGGCAACTGACAAGCGACAACTGTCAACTATACATATAACGCTCGAACTTTCAGCAAACAGGCTTCCACTTATCGGATTCTGCGCTTTCTTCGTTTTATAACGGATTTTTCGTTTTATTTTTTGATTTTATTACAGTTGTAGTTTAAATACCCTGGAATAGAGCCAGTATAGGATGAATACAAGAATTCCGGTTTTTACAAGTGAATTCAGGGTAGTTAATATATCAGTTTCAACCACAATGGCCCGAAAAAATAGGAGGGGTAACCAAAGTATTACAGTTGGGTAGCCTGCATGGATAATCTTTAAGATGATATCGAAAAGCCCTCGGAACAATAGACCATATAAAAACAAAAAAAGGATACCCCCTATTTTTCCGAAGTTAGCCCAGGCTTCCCCAATAGGGCCAATATTCATACTATAATTGAGATCTTTGATTCCTGTAAATCTTACTAAGTTGGCTTTACCACCTGACACAGGTTTGTTTTTCCATAAAAATCTTGGTACTATGACTGCAGCAAAAGATTTTAGAATTGTTTCACCATTTGCATAGTGATTCACAGAAGGCACATAAGCCATTGTTTTTGCTATTAACCAGCCCTCGTTAAACCTGGCCGCAATTGGAAATAATGTTTCCTTTTGAAATAAGCTTGCTGGATTTTTAATTTTATTGGCAAGTAAGTCTATAAAATAAGCTGGGTTTGATCCCTTCAACCAAATTTGTTTTCTGTAGTCCATTTTTATGCTTTGTATGAGAAACATAAAAACTAAACCCATAATTATTAATGATAATTTAGCCGGTAAAGACAAGCTAAATGCCAGACTTATTACCAATAAGGAGGTAAAAAGCAGAAAAATAAAATCACCAAATAAAGCAGATTGAATGCTGGCAACTAGCATGATTGCAAAAGCTATAAATAAATAAAGATATTTGTATTTAGGCTTGGAATAGAATAAATAAAGAGCAGCAATTATATATAAATTGCTTAACAAATAAAAAATATAGCTGAACTCATTAGCTACTAAGGGTTTAATAAAAAAGGAAATTAAGCTTAATAACACCAGGGTAAATGGTATTATATTTCTTCTTACTAATTGTGGTTTAAATGAATTAAACTTAATAGTATCAATATCAGGATTATGCTTAAAGAAAGATGTTTTTAAACCTATGGCCCACATTGCAATTCCCGGTAAAACAAATGAGTAATATTCATTAGATGAAACAGCCATGGATTTTATATGCATCACGCTATTATCCTGATCAAAATTAAAATACTGATAAAAAAATAAAGGGAACAATAAACAAGTTAAACAGGCCAGGACAATTATAGAATCTAGAATTGTACTGATAGAATTACCTAACTTTACTATAAAAACTATGAGTATAAAGCAGCAAAATCCTATTGATAAAGACTCCCAAATACTAAGAATAGAAAAGATAAATAATACTGCAGATATAATGAAAGTAAAAGCCAATAATAGGCCATTTACTTTTGTAATTTGAAATGAATTAAGCTGAAAATCCAAATTTAAAGTTCTTGTCTAAAGACAATTGGATAAAGTTTCCATAATATCAAAACAAAAAATGCAGTTTTTACTAAAGAATTTATTGTAGTTAGCATATCTGATTCAACACCTATAGCATAAAAAAATAATAGAGGAATCCAAAAAATAATTGTCGGGTGTGAAAACGTAAGTTTTATCATATAATTGAATACCGATAAGAAGAAAAGACCATAAAAAAACATAAATATAATTCCTCCAAAGATTCCAAAATTAGCATAAGCTTCGCCAATGGGACCTATATTCATGCTATAACTAATATCTTTAATACCTAAAAATCTATCTATATTTGCTTTTCCTCCAGATATTGGTTTATTAGGCCATAAAAATCTTGGTACCGCAATGGCCGCCAATGATTGCCATATAGTTTCCCCATTTGCAAAAGGAACTATATTAGGCACATTTGACATTGTAGATGAAATTAACCAGCCTTGATTGAAACGAACTGCAATTTGGAAAAGACCCTCATCATCCAAAATTTTCAGTGGATTAGAAATTCTATCAATTATTAAAGTACCAAAATAACTTATGTCAGCACCTGTATTCCAAGCGACCTTTCTATATTCATTTTTTACACTTTGGAGTAAAACAATTAATAGAATGCCCACAATAACAATAAAGAGTTTTTTCTTAAATTCATACTTTAAGCCTAAGCTCAGGATAATAGAAGCTATAGCTAACATATAAACTAATTCACCAAACATACCTGATCTAATACTACTATATACCAAAATTCCTATTCCAATTAATAAAATATATTTTTTGGGTTTGTTCCCAGAGAAAAATAAATAAAGGAGTCCTAATAACAATAATTTTTCAAAAAGATATAATATGTATGATAAATCCCCTGGAATTAATGGGCGTAAAAAAGTAGCCAATAAACTCATACCTATTAATTGATAGGCTACTTTATTAGGTCTATTAAAATAACCATTTGCTCTTAATGCTGCTAATGAATAATTAAATTGAACTTTTTTTATTAATGGCCAATGTAATCCCAAGCTTAAAGCCATAGTAGCAGGAAAAACAAATGAATAATATGTATTAGAATCCACTTGCATTGTTTTTACCCACAGATTAGCTAAATCATTATCTTGATTATAATAATGATAAAAAAAAAGTGGCGTAATTAACCAAGTGATGCATGCTAAAAGCACAATTAAATCTAACACCAACCATACTGAACGCCCAAAATTTTTAATAAAATTAATAAAATAAAATAAAAAAAAGGCGACTGAAAAACCCTCCAGATAAGATAAAGTAGAAATACTTGGTAGTAAAAAACCAAGCAATAGAAATATAAAAACAGAAATTTTATCTGACAATTACTTTCTTTTTAATTTTCAAAATATTTATTGAAACTCAAATCAATATATTTTCTATATAGTTAAATAATCAACTATCCTTAAAGCAGAATTTCCATCTCCATATGGATTTGTAAAATGAAGTTGGGTTGGCTGAAAATTCTTAAATGCAGAGATTATTTTTTCGGTAGATGACCCAACAAGTATAGAATAACCAGCCATTACTGCTTCTGGTCTCTCCGTTGTTTCTCTTAAAATTAATACTGGGACATTGAATGAAGGAGCTTCTTCTTGAATTCCACCAGAATCAGTTAACACTTTTAAAGAAACAGATAAGACTTTAATTAACTCCAAATAATTAAGTGGCTCAGTAATAATAACATTCGCCCTTTTATGCAATTCAGATTTTAAAACTATTTCTTTAACGTTAGGATTTGGATGTAAACACCAAATAAAATTCATTTGTTTATAATCTTCTGCAAGCTTATCTACAGCATTAATAATATTAAGTAATTGGTTATGGTTTTCTCTTCTATGACACGTAATAAGAACTAATTTTTCTTTATTCTCTATTAAAGATTGAATTCGTTGATCACTAAATTTAATATTTTGAAAAGTATCTTCTTTAGTAATAAATTTTATTGCATCAACAACCGTATTCCCGACTACTTTTATTTTTCCTTCTTCAATTCCTTCTTTAATCAAATTTTCTTTTGAAATATTGGTTGGTGCAAAGTGCATTGAAGCTGTTATACCTGTTACTTTTCTATTGAATTCTTCCGGAAATGGATGTTGAAGATCAAAACTTCTTAGGCCGGCTTCTATATGAACAAAAGAACAATTATGATAAAATGCTACAATTGATGCAGCCATTACTGAAGTTGTATCACCTTGTCCAAGAATATATTTTATGTTAACTCCTTGATTTTTTAAATTAGCAATTTGCTTATCAATTGCAAGAATAGCTTTTGAAGTTAAACTTGATAAAGATTGGTTTTTACTTAAAAGTGAAAGAACAATATCTGGTTTTAAATGGAATAGATCCCAATATGGATCTAATAGATCTTGATGTTGACCCGTATTTATGACAATAAAATTATTATTGTTACGCTTCTTTAATTCAATTAAAATTGGAGCAGTTTTAATCAATTCCGGTCTTGTTCCAATTATAAAAATAAGCTTATCCCTCATATTCAAAATGAATTAATCTTAGACAATAAAAGCTCCAAATAACTATTGAGGGAAAAATTATTAGCAAAGTAAGATTGCAAAGAATCCCTTTCTGTTTTTTCTTCTAAGTAATCCTTAATATTGTCCAATGTTGTTTTTGTGTCTTCAAAATCAAATAACATTCCTTGTATTTTGTTATTGAATAAGGGTATTAACCCAGGTAATTTATGTGCAATTACAGGAATGCCATAACTCCAATATTCGTATAGTTTGTTTGGAGCGCAAAAGGTAAAATTTAGATCGATCGGTTTATATAGAACAATACCAAAATTTATAAACGGGTAAATATATTTTAATTCATTATGAGGAATTTCTTCAGTAAGATATACATTTTCTTTCTCACTATATTTAGTAAGTAATTCTTTGACTTTATATGATTGTTTACCTATAATTATAAAAAAATATTTTTTTGGGTTAAGCTCTTCTATAAGGGCCAATAGCAGATTTAAATAATGATCAGTTCCAATATTTCCAATATGGCCTATTGTAATTCGACCTTTAATTTTTTGAAATAAACAAAAGTTATCTTTATCAGTTTTCTTTGAAATTAAGCACGTATTTGGAAAAATCATTAATTGAGATTGTGAAAATTTCAGGAAAAAAGATTGAAAATATTTTGCCCTATTAATTTCAGGAAAAATTAATAAATCAGGTGAAATAATTTTTTTATAAAAACTCATTTTGTCCAATAATTCCATCTCATATTGGTGATAAACTATCTTCCAATTATGCTTAAAAAATAGTTTTTTTATAAGTGAACAAATAATCAATACTGAATAATCTTGGACATACAGGACATATTCACTTTTCCCAATATTTTTAAGAAGCTTAGCTGTAATAAAATAATACTTGTAAATTTTATCCTTTATGTTTTGATTATTAAAAGTACTTGTATTTGTATAAGACTTAATTTCTTTATAATCAATATTGTCGAATTTATAAGTATTTTGTATATAAGATTCAATGAGGCTTAAATTAAATTTCCCTTTAAGATAATTTACCAAAAATCTATTTAAGGGAATGATTGAAAAAGAGTTTATTGTTAAAAATAATAAGTTTCTTTTTTTATCATCAGAATGAGGCTTAACTATAATATTTTTCAAATCAATGCATTATATTCTTTAATTGCTCTAATCCCATATTCCTCCCATGAGAATCCGTTGATTGCTGATTTTCTTGCTTCAACACCCATATTTTTGCATTTCTTTCTATCTAGCAAAAGCTGTTCAAGCTTTTCACTTAGTACAATGTCATTATTTATTGGAATTATATAACCATTTAAATCATTTTGAATGATATCTGGTCCACCAGTATTCGATGTTGCTATAGTACATATACCTGCTGCCATTGCTTGTAATAAAACCATTCCAAATCCATCCTGAATTGAGTTTAGCACAAACACATCCATTCTCTGATAAACTTTAGGTAATTTATTCTGTGGAACATTACCTAAATATTCAATAAATGAATACTTACTTAGATAATCTGTTGGAAATGAATTTTTATCAATACCACCAGCAATAAGTAGTTTAACTGAATAACCTTTATTTACTAATATCCCTACTGATCTTATTAATCCTTCACAGTTTTTTTGCTTACTTATAGTTCCCACGTAGCCAACAATGAAATCGGTATTTTTATTTATTTTTTCTACTGGTGAAAACAAATTTAAATCTACACCATAAGGGTTAATTTTAACTTTACTTATTGAAAATCCCCTGCAAAAATAACTATTTGCAGCGAAAGTACTTGGAACAGAAATTATATCAACCAGATCATATTCATTCTTCTCCTTTGATATTATTGAATTAAGTATTGATCTTTTTAGACCCGTAGATTGAAGTAAAATATTTTGTTCTTCAATATGAGTAGATCCTCTTTCTAATACTATTTTAGCATTTGGGTTTTTTCTTTTAATTTTTTTAATTGAATGTAAAGCAAATCCAGCCCATAAAACATAAATATCTGCATCCATTGGCATTAGGAATGATGCACATTTATCATACCATTCATTTATCCAAAACCAATCCGGGTAGTATCCAAATAATTTATGCCATCCACGTATAATCAGTTCTTTGGATATAATAGTCTTTACTGATTTTTTATTAAAACCATAAGCAATTGTTTTACTAAAGGGATAGCTTGTAACAAGGCAATATAAAAGGCCTTTTTTTCCTAATTCCCTGGCTAAATCAAATCCATGAAATCTACCTGGAACAGAAATACACACTTTCAACTTTATTCTATTATTTATTTTAATTGATATACTAAGATTCTAGAATATCTAAAAATTGTTTGGCTCTAACATGGTAAGAATTTGGTAAAGCGGCCTTAATTGCTTCATCACGGATTGAATTTGATTCAATTGGGTTATTGAAATAATAATTTACTTGTTCTACCATTTCCTTAGGTGTATTAAAATAAATTATTGATTTGCCATTTTTAAAAAATTCTTCCTGCTCCCTAGAATAATTGCTTAAAACACAGGCACCGGAAGCAGTTAATTCAAAAGTCTTCATAGTATGAAAACAGCCATGTTGAGCTCTTGTAAAATTGATAACTAAACCTGCCTTACGAGCTAGAATTGCCATATTTTGATCAGTACCCGGATTCTTTTTGGTGCCTATTTTCCGAATTATTTTATTCTTAGCATTTCCCCAACCATTACCCTCAATTACCAAATCAAATTCAAGGAGATAGCTTAACCACAGTTCTATTGTTGGGGTCCATGTCCCAAAATAGTAAAGCTTTTTTTCAGGCATAAATGTTAGTGAAGCTGTAGATTCTAAATGGGTATATTTACAATAAGCAAAAGGTATACGGGCTACTTTTTTTGCACCCATTTGATATAAGACAGGAAGTAAGTCAGTGGCAAAGGTGGTCACCAGTTCGTATAAATGTAAACTTTCAATTACTTCTGTTTGTTTTTGAGAATTCATTCCAAACAAGCCATCAGAAAGGTAATTTGCCAAATAAATATTCTCAGAATCAGACAAAGATTTTATCTCTTTGTATTTCAGATTTGCATTATTAAATAAAATAACTATATATCTTTTAGAAGGAAGAATTCCATTTAATAAACGTAAATATTTCTTTCTTGATAATACATTCATCTTTAACTGAAAACGTCGATAAATCCTGCTTATTAAAGAGGCATCATATTTTCTTTTCTCTTCATCAATTATACTTACCTTATCTACTCCAATAATATCCCTAAATGCCAGGTAATAATAATAAGCTAATCCTTGTCTTTCAGGAGCATCTGTACAAAGAATGATCTGATCAAATTTCATCTATTTAAATAAGATTATAGGTTATCGTATCAGCTGGATCATATAAATTTTCACTATAGACTATCAAGAGCATTTCTTCATTCTCATCATCATTTATAAAAATATGTGCAATATTAGATGGTACATATAATGTTTGTGGAACATCTCCATTTAAGCTTATCGTTACACGTTCTTTCGTTTCTGTATCCTCCAATATAACTTTTGCTTTACCTTTTATTATAGAAAACCATTCAGCAGTTACAAGATGATAATGGTTGGCACGCCATTGACCGGGTTTTGCACATGTTATATATATTTCTCCAGTATGGTTGGGTAGGTTTTTTTCTTTGCCATTTAAAATTTTCAAAAACCATCCTCTTTCATCTTTCAATAAGCTACGATCTAATAATTCTATTTTATCTCTTAAACTCATGAAGTGTAATAATATTTAACGATTTCTTCAAATCCAACTTCAAGTGAGGAAATTTTAAATCCTAAGGTTTCTGCCAAAGAGGAGGAATTGAAAAATTGGGTAGATTCTCCTAATCTTAAAGGTAATTTTCCCCATTCCCACAAAGTGCTGTCAAAGTTTGGTATCTTATCTGCTATATAATTTGCCATAAACTTAAAAGAATATGACTTGCCAGAACCCAGATTTAAAATATTTGGTAGATCTTTTAGTTTATTGCTATCCAATATTTCAGAAATAAAAAAAACTAAATCGTCTATCAAAAAATAATCCCTTTCCTGGTTTCCATGGCTAAGCTCAACTGGGTTCTTAAACTTTTGTGCCTTAATTAACATAGGAAAGAATTTTGATCCATCTTCATATTTACCAAACATGCCAAATGGTCGGAGAATTGAATATGTACTGTTATTTGCTTTACTCAGAAGATAATTTGAAAATTGCAATTTTGATATTCCATAATGAGTTTGTGGAACACATGGATGGGTTTCAGTAATTCCACCAATAATAGATAAATCATACTCAAAAGCAGTTCCAATTTGAAGCCAATATGTATTACAAGCTTCTTTCATTAGATACTCATAAAAAAGCCTTGGAAGAAAATAATTAATATCATACATCTCTTTTAACTCAATTTCAGACTTGACCACCCCATATGCTGCTGCGTTAATAATTATATCAGGGTTAATTTTTACAATTGCGTCCCAGGAAGATGGTTTAGTAAAATCAAAATAAGTATAGTTAAAAGATTCTTGAACACGAGAGGTTGATATTAATTCAACTTTGTCTTTTAATTTTTCAGCTATGTTTTTTCCTACAAAACCAGTACTACCAATAAGTACAACTTTCATTTGGATAGGGTTAATTTAAGATTATTTATAATAACAGGATAGCTATATGACTTGATAAGCTCTTTTGAATATTCCCCTGCTTTTTTCCTCCATTCTGCATCCAATTCAATTCTATTTAAAAGCCTAGCAAGTTCTTTCACATCACCTAGAGGATAAGTGAATCCATTTTTATTCGTAACAACCAAATCAGATGCAGAACCAACCCTATCAGAAGTTATTATTGGTAAGGAAAAATTCATTGCTTCATTTACTACTAAACCCCAGGTTTCACCGTTGCCAGATGGTAAAACAAAAACATCTGCTGCCTTATAATATTTTGGCAACTCTGACTGATTTTTAAATCCTGCAAAAATCACATTATTCAGCTTATGTTCGTTGACATAGATTTTCAAACTATTGAGGAGAATACCATCTCCTAAAAAGATCAATGTCCCTTTTTTTAAAGATGCAATGTGAAATGCTTTTAATAAATCCATTGGGTTTTTCTTTTCTATTAATTTTCCGCTAAACAAGACCATAAATCTATCTTGAAAAACACCAATTTCATTCTTCATTTGATGCGGGGGACCTAATTCAGAATTTAATTTAGTTAACCGATCATTATCCACACAATAAGGAGTAAATATTAATCTATCATCTTTTACCCCGAAATTTTTATAAAACAGTTTATTTTGTTGACCGATATATAAAAACTTATTTATCAATTTAAATAGGCCAAATTGAAGAAATAGCTTTTTTAAATACTTCTTGAATATGGTCTTTTCTACCTCCTGAATATAAGGGTTTTCTGCCCTGAGCCAAACTTTTACTCCACTGGTTTTAGCAATAATTATAGCATAAATTGCTGTAAAGTAATTCCACCCATGAACAATTAAAATATCTGTTTCCTCCCGATGTAAATATTTCGCAATAGAGAAATTGCTATATTTAAAAAAACTGCCGAGTATTGATATCCAGCTTTTTTTAAGAAAATTAAAATTATAACCAGATGTTAATGGTATATCCCAATTTATTCTTTTCCCAAACTCCTGATCATAATAACCTTCAGTCGTATTCTCACAAAATAGAACTATATGCTTACAAATATTTGATTTATTTAATTCCTGGTGCAGGGGAGCAAAATATTGAATAGGGTGAGTATATAGAAAAACAACTCGCTTCATTAATTAAGCACTCTTAGCAATAGTCCATGTCAATTTTTTTTGGCTTGCAATGTCGATATATTCTAAAAGTTGACTAAAAGTGTATTGATACATATCTTCTTTTTTTTCATAATAGGTTTTATACCAATCAACTGTTAACTGTAAAGTAAGCCTAAAATCCAATACAGGTTTCCATAATAGTTTTGCTAATGCTTTTTCACAACTTAATCTTAATAAACCGGCTTCGGGAAAACTTTCAGACTTTATAATCAAAAATTTTGCATTGCTATGCCCCCATTTTTCGCAAAGGATATCAATCATTTCTTTAACTGTATTTGACTCATCAGAAGCTGGGCCAAAATTGAATGCTTCTCCGTTCAAAGTTGAGTCTTTGTACAACATTTGGCCAATGAGAAGATATCCACTTAAAGGCTCTAAAACATGCTGCCATGGCCTTATTGCATTTGGATTTCTAATTTCAACTATTTTTCCAGCAGACCAAGCCTTTAAGCAATCCGGGATAAGCCTTTTTTCGGCCCAGTCTCCACCTCCTATAACATTCCCCGCCCTAACTGAAACTATTTTAATATTAGATGTTTCATTTTTAAAATAGGAATTATAGAATGAATGTATTACAACTTCGCAAGCCCCTTTAGAAGCACTATATGGATCTTTTCCTCCTAAGTGATCATTTTCTCTATAACTCCAATTCCATTCCTGGTTTTCATAACATTTATCACTTGTCACCATAATTACAGTGCATTCATGATTAGATAAACGCAGAGCCTCCATTAAATTAACTGTGCCCATTATATTTGTACTGAATGTATTTACTGGATTCTCATAAGAAGTCCCAACAATTGGCTGTGCAGCAAGATGAAAAATGAAATCAGGTTTTATATTGTTAATCATTAATTTTATTCCTGCTAAATCATTAATATCTCCAAATTGATGTTCAATTCTGCTGTTAAGATCAAGAACTTTAAATAATGAAGGCTTGGTTGGAATATCAATTGAAAACCCATAAACTTTTGCTTGTAAAGCCAGTAACCATAAGGTTAGCCATGAACCTTTAAATCCTGTATTTCCCGTAATTAGTACTTTTTTCCCAGCATAAATGTTATCAAATAAACTATCTAACATTCTTAGAGTCTTTAAAAATTTTACTTTTATTATTTACCATATTTTCCATTGAGCCTGTCCATCATTCCATAATTGGTTGAGTTGCATTTTATCCCTTAATGTATCCATACATTTCCAAAAACCAATGTGTCTATATGTAAATAATTCACCCTCACTTGCTAAATTTTCAAGTGGTTCATGCTCAAAAGTTGTGTTGTCACCCTTAATATAATCAAGTACTCTGGGTTCACAAACAAAAAACCCTCCATTTATCCAGCTCCCATCCCCTTTAGGTTTTTCCAAAAATGATTTTACACGATCTCCGTCATCAGTTTCCAATACGCCAAATTTTCCTTCAGGTTGGACTGCTGTTATAGTCATAGCTTTCCCATGTGCTTTATGAAACTCAATTAATGTATCAATATTCACATTAGATACACCATCACCATATGTCAAAAGAAATGTTTTGTCTCCTATATGTTCTTTGGCTCTTAAAATCCTACCACCAGTCATTGTGTTCAACCCGGTCTCTAGAAGTGTTACTTTCCATGGCTCTGAATTGTTATTATGTATTTCTATCTTATTGTTTTTAAGATCAATAGTCACATCACTTTGGTGCAAGAAATAATTGGCAAAATACTCCTTAATATAATATCCTTTATAGCCAAGCAGAATTATGAATTCATTAATGCCATAACTTGAGTAGCATTTCATTATATGCCATAATATTGGTTTCCCCCCAATTTCTGCCATAGGTTTGGGCCTTATATCAGTTTCTTCACTAAGTCTGGTTCCAAAACCGCCTGCTAAAATCAATACCTTCATAAATGACTATAGTTTTGTTAAGTTAATTAAGTATAGAATCAAATTGAATATAGATATCAATTTAAATCTTGTATCACTTTAGCTAATTTCTTAGTTTGCATTTTACGATCAAATTGCTCGATAAAAGATATATTTGGATTTAAATGCATTTTGCGTTCAAAAAAATCGTGCATTAATCTTGCCGATGCTTCTATCTCATCAGGGTTAAGGATTAGTGCCATGCCTGATTCATTTAATAAATCCTTTTGGGCACCTTCTGCTACAAAAGCAAGAATTGGTTTTTGTGTTTTAAAATATTCAAATGTTTTTCCTGCAATACTATAATCTCTACCATTTATTTTCTTGGCTGATGTAATTAATAAGACATCACATTCTTTTTGGAAATTAATTGAATCTTTATGAGAAATAACCCCCTTTAATTCAACAATATCATTTAAGCAAAATTCTTCAATCATTTTAATAAGCCAATCTGGAATAAAGCCTGCAAACTTTATTTTGATTCTTTTTTTCCATATTGGGTTAGCCTCGATAAAATAAGAAAAAGTCTTAAAGAAAAAGTAAGGTGACCTATATAGCCAATCCTCTAAATTAGGGGAATATTGAAATATATGATGCCCCTTCTTTCTCCACCAGGGAGTAAACAAATTCTTTCGTGTTTCAGGGGTATAATAGAAACTTCCAACATATCCAATAGTATAACTCTGCTTTTCAGGTAAGGGAGTCCACTCTTCCAATTTTCCATCAAATCCATTTGGAATATAATTAAACTTTGATGCCGATATTTTTGGGTGGTGGGAACTAAAGTCATTTAATGTTTGCTTTGAAGTAACTATAATTGCATCCGATTCAATTAAATATTTTCTTTCATTTTTTAAAGTCAAAAAATAATGAAAATAACTTCCAAATGGATTCATATTCCACTGAGACATAGCATCCCTAAAATCCGTAATAACAGGAATATTATATTGTTTTCCAGCATTTATTACTAATGGAATAATACTAAAAGGTGGTGCTGTAACTATTAGCGCACTAGGTTTATATTTATCAATTGCACTTTTAATTTTAATCTTAAAATCTACTTCCCATGCTTTTCCTTCTCTTCCATTTATTGAAAAAAAAATGTTTATAAAATTTAAAAACTTAGATTTATTAGAGTTTAAAAGCTTTAAAGAAGAAACTTCAATTATATTCATATTGGAAAAAAATCTATCAATAATTGAATTATCAAGTCCAACTTCTCCATATACAACAGGAAAATCTCTTTGAGCAAGTGTTAAAATAATCGGATTGATTCCAAAATCCTTTAAGTATTTTACAAAACCCAAAGGTCTATAAACGCCGCCTCGATTTAATGGAGGAAATTCATAACTAACAAATAATACATTTTTCAATTTGTAATAAAATTATTAGCCTCATTTTTAAGAACTGCCCTATAAAAGTCCTGAATTTTCTCAATTGTAATTTCCTTTGAAAAATCCTGGCTTCTAATTAATGCATTGTTACTTAATTTCTTTCTTAATTCACTATCATTTATTAAAGTTAAAATTGCTTCCCTTAAGGCAATGTTATCAAACTCTGGTACCAAAAGTCCATTTTCACCATTTGTTATTATTTCAGGTATTCCAGAATGATATGTAGATATTACTGGCAATCCGCAAGCCATTGCCTCCAGTATCGACACTGGTAATCCTTCCATATCACCATCTTTACTTACCCTACTGTTTAGAATAAAAATATCGCTTTGTTGCATTCTTAATTTTACTTCCTCTGAAGGCTGTGCCCCGAATAGTTTAACTTTTTTTTCAAGCTTGAATTCCTGAATATAGGCTTTTAGTTGATCATATTCATCATTGTCAATTCCTACTCCATCTCCCATTATCCATAATACAATGTTGAGTTCTTTTATTTCATTAAACACTTTTGCTAAATCCAAAACACCCTTTTTGGGGGTTACCCTTCCACTATGCAATAAAATTAATGGCCCCAATTTTTTTATTTCATTAATTTTAACAAAATAATTGGTATCAATACCGCATGGTATAACCACATTCCTGTCAATGTTTAGATTGTATTTTAACAATCTAACTTCCATATTTTTAGAGACCGTAATTGAATAGGAATTTAATTTAAAAAAAAGTGAAAGTTTATTTGAATAATCTTCCTCTAGTAGCATTTTTGAAGCGTCATATCCATGAAAAGTAACAATAATTGGTATATCAAATTTTCGTATAATAGGAATGAGTGTAATTGCACTAACACCATAATGACAATGTATTAGGCTAATTTTTTCATTTTTTAAAATGGTGCATATTATCTTTTCAGCAGAATGATGAAGTGAATATTTCTGCTCTCCTCGCAAAAATCTTTTAATTTTACTAATAAATCTATCGTATAAACTAACAGGTCTTGAACCCAAAACTATGGGTTCATTTAAAAAATTAAAAATATTTTCATTTTCCCTTTGATTACAACATACAATTACTTCAAAATCATTTATTCCTAAAATTTGATCATAGATAAATGTTTCACTTATTGCTGCTATTCTTGGAGCAATTATTAATATCTTATTTTTTTTATTCATTTAATTGAGTAAGGAATAGAATAATTTAGAAGATACATTTACTATAATAGGGATTCACCATGAATATTAGTTTTATTGTTTGGAATCTCATCTATAAAATATTTCTTTAAATTTAAAAAATACTTCTCAAATAAAAAATAAGACATAAAAGCTAATGTAATTAATATAAAAAGCATAATAATAAAGTCCATAAATGGATTAAAACTAAGGTATTTATGATAAAAATAAGGTATAGGTTCATGAATTAAATATAGGCCATAACTAACCATCCCTAGATAATCTAATATCTTGCACTCTAAAATATTTTTAACAATTTTTGGTTTGGGACCAATGCATATTAATATAAGATACATTGAAATTATTGAGTTAAAAAATGTCTTTAAATATTGCATGTGTCCACCATTTTCTGCTACAGTCCAATAATAAAGTAAAAGAATGGCAATTGGGACTAAATATTTAATGATTTTAAACAAAAAATCAGTTTTGTTTTTAATGAAAAAATATGATATCAAAGCTCCCATTCCAAATGAATCGAAACAAGATGGGGTTAAGAACCAAAATCCATTACCAAAAAACCTTAACTGTAACATTGAAAATAATGGGCCTATTATTATAAATAACAAAATTGTCCATAATAAATATTTCCTATTTAGAATAATTATAACTAATGGCCAAATTAAATAAAATTGCTCTTCAACTGAGAGCGACCACGTTAAACTATAGCTATCCCAAGATTTTCTAACTACGACACCAATATTTTCGGTATAAGTTAAATAATTAAGAAGATAATCTGAGAACCCAGGATATTTTAAAATATAAAGTATAAATAATATACTATAATATAAAGGGAATATTCGTAATATTCTCCTAAAATAGAAATTAATGAAAGCATTTTTTCTAGAAGTTACACCTTCCTCAATTTGTATTTTAGATTTTAATAAAATAGAAGTAATAAGAAACCCAGAAATCACAAAAAATAAATCAACTCCAAATAGTCCATTAAACATTGCTTTATTAATATAAATCCCCAATAATGGTAGCAATTCCCAATGAGCTATTATAACTAAAAAAACCGCTAAAGCTCGTAACCCATTTAACCCAGAAATTATTTTCATTTATTAAACAATCAAAACTATTTGATTATATTATACAAATCTTTTATGGCTCTTTTAAATATTAGCCAGGAAAACAAATACTTAATTCCAATAAGGTTAACTCCCATAAAAATAGTTAATAATGAATATTCATGTTTGTTAACTTTTAATGCATACCAACGTATGATTCCCAATCGATTTGAAATTGCACTATTAATGGCTTTCTTATCAAATCGAAATAAATCAAATTTTTTTATTGTATTAATTTGTCTGTCTAAAAGAATTAAATGATATGATAACATCCTCATATAATTCTTACTCATATTTCCATAAGTATGAGTCCTTAAAAAAACATCCTTAGTATTTGATAAAAAAAAATTAAACCCCCCAAGAGAACATCTAAACCAGTAATCTAAATCCTCCAAACTTCTGAGACTTAAATCAAATTCTCCAATTTTATCAATAACTTCCCTCTTTAGAATTATACTTGACGAAGATCCCAAAATTGGATTCTTCCTTATAAAATCTATAAGGGTTGGGCTGAAAAAAATGTTTTCATTGTGATCAAAGTATTCTTCACCGTTAAAGAATTGGTAATTTGAAAAAACAATATCAGGGCAGTTTTGATCAAATATATTAATTTGATTTTCTAGTTTACCTGGGGCCCAAATATCATCAGCGTCAAGAAACGCAATTAATTCTCCAGTAGATTTTTGAATGCCCGAATTTCTAGCCGAGGAAAGTCCTCCATTTACTTTATCTATTACAATAAGTTTAGGAAACTTCTTTTCTTTTAATTGATTTAATATTTCAATGCTATTATCAGTGGATCCATCATTAACAACAATACATTCAATATTTTTATAAGTTTGAAAAAAAACCGATTGAATCGATTGTTCAAGAAAGTCGGCATAATTATAATTGGGAATAATAACTGAAACTTTCAATTTCTGCTTTTATTGTCAAGTAAGAAGTGCCAACAAGGATTTATTTCACTGTCCCAAATTGATTTAGTAATATATCCATAATCTTCTAGGGAGTTTATTAAGAATTTTACATTACCCTTATCAGGGTGAATCATTAATACTATTAAATTAGGCTTTATTCCTAATTCAATTATTTGGGGAATCAAATCAAACTCTCCACCTTCACAGTTGCTTTTTATTAGCTTTATATTGTTCAAATTAACATTGACAAGAATTTTTTTTAAGGTTTCAACATTGACCTTAATAGCGTCATTTATTTTATCTATTTCAACAGTCTTCCCCCATGAACCATCATTATTATCAACAAGAAATGCAGTTTTTTCCTCGGCGCCAATAGCAAATGGTATAATATTCACATTTGCTTTATTCTTTTTAGTATGTTTTTTTATTATATTTAAACCGTCTGGATCAGGTTCAATACAAAAGATTTTAATGCCGGGAAAATGTGAATTTAATTCCATTGCATACAACCCGTGATGTGCTCCAATATCTAATACAATATCTCCAGTTTTTAGATCAAGATAGTGTGGAAAATATCTCCCTATTGTGTCAGTGCATAAATCTTTTAGAATAAATTCATCAATTTCATCTTGCCCTAAATATATTTTTGCGCCATTTTTAGTAGTAACCCACATTGTTAAATTAAGATATGGCTTAAAAGCTAAGATTAAACCATACCTTATCTTTTCATTTATATAATCAGGGCAAGATTTAAAAATTTTTATCCTAAATTTTAAATTTTTATAAATTCGTTTTATTAAATTCATTTCTTAATATATTAAGATTATATTTCTAATAATCTCATAAAGGATTAAAATCTTTATCACACCAAGCTCTATTAATTTTTGAAAACTCTTCAAAAATTCCAAGAACATTACTTACATATTTTTGGATAGTTAATGAATCACTAATTAACTTTCCTTTCCTTATTATCTCTTCTACTAGTTCTGGATTATCATAAATAGTCATTATATGCTCGGCTAAATTGAACTCATCTGTTGGTTCAAATAGTAATGCGGCACTACCTAGCTGTTCAATCGCTCCTACAACATTTGATGCAATTACAGGACAATTATAACTGAAGGCCTCTAGAGGTGGTAAATTATCAGGTCCTACCAGAGAGACATAAACTAAAGCTTTTGCTTTTCTATATAAAAAAACCAATGAAGGAAAATCAACCAAACCTAAAAAAGTAAATTGATTTTCCAAATTATATTGTCTAATTTTGAATTTTAAGTACTCAAGATTTCCAATATCTTTCCCGCAAAAAACAACATTAGGCATAAAATTTTTTTCCTTTTTTAAATATTTTAGGGCTTCTATAATTACAATATGATTTTTTTGAGGAGCATATCTTGCGGGGTAGAATAAAAATCCATTTTCCAATGGTAATTCAGTAATATCGCTTGAAGTAAAAGTAGTATTAAGGCCATCAAAAACAGGAGTGAAAAATGGATTAATTTTGATTTTAGTCTCTTCAAGACCATAGAATTTCTGTATCTGTTCTTTTAGGACATTTGTGCTTACCAATATGTACGAAGCTCTTCGATAATAGTAAAAGGACTTATTATTCCAATCTATCCAATAATTTGGTCTATTATTTTCTGGCAAATAAGGTTGTGACAAATCATAACAATCTAAACAAGTAGCTATATATGGTACATCAATCATTTCAGTCGAAAAAACATTCCATCCAATATCGATTCTATTTTCCTCTAGTGCCTTATTTAGAGGAGTTTGGGTTATAGATTTTTTATAAAATTCTGCTCTTGATTGTCCAAGTAAACGACTAAATATCCTAGTTTTAATAAATTTTAAAATTAGTCGAGATTTAATAGAATATGGAAATTTATTAAATATGTTTTGATATTTTTTTGTACTTATATATTTTATACGTTCTCCATAAACTGGTTTTTCGATCATCAAGTCAGAATTCGTCACAACGAAAAAAATATCTTTTGTATTTTTAATAGCATCAATTTCTCTTAAAATAGCTTGTTCAAAATGACTACCTGAAATAGCGTTACTTGCCAATCGATCTATTATTAAAGCAACTCTCATATTTTTTTGAACATGTAAACTTTAAACCAATTCGATGGACTTAAAATAGTTCTAATTTTATTATCAAGTCTTAATTGGTTTAGTCCAACACTCTCAATGATAAATTCTATCTCTGGATCAAACAAATATCGCATAGAATGCTTTTCATTTAAAATCGACTCTAAACCTGTTTCATTGTTCTTAACATGTACTTCATAATGAACATCCACAACATTAATTTCTGGATTTATACTTGGTTCTGCAATCCTAAGTATCTGAATTTTCTCATTTTGTAAACGCTTTATTCGAATAACAGGTAAATCAGTTAAGACCCCAGGACCATACCAAGCATCAAATAAAAATATTCCATTATCAGTTAGATGATCTTTTGCAGTAATAAAACATGCTTTTAAATCTTTATTTGTAACTTGATAACTCATCACATGAAAAAGTGAAATTACCACATCAAATTGCTGATTTAATTTATAATTTCTAATGTCTCCTTGATGGAAATTTAAATTCGGATTGTCTGACATATTTTCTTTAGCAATATCAATCATTTGTTGAGATAAATCAACACCCGTAACTTTATATCCGAATTTAGCTAACTCATATGCATGTTTACCAGTACCACAACCTAAATCTAAAATTGATTTTGCGTTTCGGAAATTTTGCTGAATTTGTAGATGTACAAATTTTGCTTCCTCCTGATAATCCTTTTCTTCATAGAGAAGATCATAATAAGCAGCATATGCATTAAAAACCATTGGAAAAATTATTTATTGTTTTCTAAAATTTCACTTAATTTATCTACAACGATCAATTGCTCTTCTAATTTTAATCCTAATCCACTTGGAAGATAGAATCCTTTTTCAGCTATTTTCTCGGCAATTGGATATTTCTCGTCTAAATACCAACCCATTTTATTGAATACAGGTTGTAAATGCATCGGATAGAAAAATGGACGAGTACCAATTCCTAACATATTTAATTTTTTCATTATAAATTCTGCATTAAAGTTGAACGAGTCTTTTAAAACGATAGCAAATACCCAATAGATATTTTTTGCAAATGAAATATCTTCAGGCATTAATTCGATACTAGAATTTTCTCTTAATAAGGAATCATAGGTCTTTCCAATTTTACGTTTTAACAAAATGTGCTTTTCAATGTTCTCCAATTGAGCAACGCCAAGAGCCGCCTGCATATTTGTCATTCGATAATTCCAACCTAATTCATCATGTACAAATCTTCTTTCTGGCTTAAAACATAAATTACGGAGAGATTTACATTTTTCAGCAATTTCTTGATCATTTGTTACAATCATTCCACCCTCACCAGTTGTAATGTGCTTATTAGGGTAAAAACTAAACGTACTTATATCTCCAAAACTTCCGCAGGGGAAATTTTTATAGGTTTGGCCATGCATTTCAGCTGCATCTTCTATTATTTTTAGGTCATATTTTCTTGCTAGTTCTACTACGGGATCCATATCAGTAGGAAATCCGTAAATGTGTACTACTATAATTGCTTTAGTTCTCTCATTTATTTTTTCTTCGATTTGTGAAATATCCATGCACCAGGTTATGGGATCAGCATCTACCAATATAGGTTTAGCCCCTGCATAAATAATTGCCTGGGCTGGAGAAATAATTGTAAAAGTTGGCATGATTACTTCATCGCCCTTTTTAATTCCAAGAGCTCTCACTGCTATCTCCAATGCAGCAGTTCCATTACTTACTGCAATTCCAAAATCCCTTTTTACATAATTCGCAAATTCGTTTTCAAAACGGCTAATAAATGGACCCTCACTGGATATCCAACCAGTATCAATGCACTCATTAATGTATTTTTTTTCGTTTCCACTTAGTAGTGGTGAATTTACAGGAATCATTTCTTCATTTTATTAAAGTATTATTTATGGGGTCAAATCTCACTTTATCCTTATCCCCACTGTATGGACCTTGCTTAACTTCAATTATTTCAGATTGTTCAAGCATTTCAAAGCCATGCCCCCCATGAGCCAATAGGATTACATCACCTTGAAATAGAACTTTGCTTTCAAGATAATTTCTACTATCATCGTAAAAATCTACTCGAACTTTTCCACTTTTTATGTAAAGTACTTCTTGAGTTAAATCAACATTCCTTGTAACTAAATTATGGACATGTGGTGGGATAATATACCCAGCAGGACGATTCATGTAACCCAGCTGCTGAGAAAAATCATCCGGTGTTAAAAAAGTAATACCTTCATTTTTATAGGAAGCTCTAATTATTATGGACAATAAAACACTATTTAATTCTATTCTTTCTATCATAATTTTACTTTTGTAATATAAAATAAGTAGTATAAGACTCGTGATAGTTAGCATTGAACTTGTGATGCAAAACTAATTTAGCTTTTAAAATCCATTCTTCTAAAGTATAATCAGCTATTACTACAGGAAAAAAAACACCTGCTTTAAGCCAGTTTTTTAAAATATCTATTTCAAAGTTTTTAGAAGTAAAGCAGTCAAATATTATATATCCTCCAGGCTTGCAAACTCTAACCATATCTTCAAAATAGCTATATATGGTAACTATTGAAATATAAACAAAAACAGCGTGACAAAAAACAATATCTACGGAATTGCTTTCAGTATCTTTTAATGTTTTCCCATCTGCATTGTAACAAATCAAATTCGTTCGTGAACCATATTCTTCTTTTAAATATTTAGTCCATCCAATATTAGTTTCATAAACTTCATATTGGATAGGTTTATAAATTTCGAGAATTTTTTCTAAATACATCCCAGTACCCGCACCAATTTCAAGAATTTTTTCAAATTTAGCAGGTAAGAAATAGTTTATTTTGCTAATAATAAAATCCCTCCTTTTACCAACACCGCCCTTATTAAATGTTTCTAAATATTCACATAAACTCATATTCTTCTCCTTTGCAGCGCTCACTTCAATTTTAGGATCAAAGTATGATAATCCTTTAGGTATAACCTGAACTTCATAACCAAAATGATTCACCAACCGTTTAAAAGGTTTATAGAAAAAATAATTAATGATTCTCAAAATTGGGTTATTATATTTCATAAATGAAAATTTTATCAAGTAATCCATTTAAAGTTTGGTCTCATTACTCCAGGGTGATTTCCAAACCATTTTTTTTCATCTGAAATATTTTGAATTTCAAATATTATAATATCTTCAATCCTTACAATAAAATAATTATAATCCTTGGACACTCCAAGAGTTAAAGTATAACTGATACTATTCAATATATTAGGAGGAATGATACATTTTAATGTATGGTGTCCTTTTGAATATTTTAGCAATTCTGTAAAAGAACAAGCTACTGTAACCCCATCAAGTGTCTGTAAAAAAATTTCAAAGGCAATGCCCTGTAAATTAGTTTTAAATTCGACCTCTAATATTAATTCAATTTCATCATTAATAAAGATATCTAAAAAATTATTTTTAGTTGTTAATCTAGCACTTTTAATATCAATAAAATTATTTTTTGCATGAATGCCATTCCAATTTAGATTTACTGAATTATTTTTCAATAAATATTCTTCAATAATATCATTTACAGCACCATATTTGGACAATATTCCATTAGTAAGTAAAATTGCTTTTGTGCATAAACTCTGAAGGGCAGCCATATTATGGCTTACAAATATAACTGTTCTGCCTTCACCTTTACTTACATCCTCCATTTTTCCTAAACACTTCTTTTGAAACTGTACGTCACCCACCGCTAAGACTTCATCAACAATCAAAATTTCAGGCTCCAGATTTGCAGCAACTGCAAAAGCCAAACGGACATACATTCCAGAAGAATAACGTTTGACTGGGGTATCAAGAAACCTCTCAACCTCTGCAAAATCAACTATTTCTTCAAATTTTCTTTTTATTTCAATTCTTGTCATTCCTAATATTGCCCCATTCAAAAAGATATTTTCTCTTCCGGTCAGTTCAGGGTGGAAACCGGTGCCAACTTCAAGTAAACTTGCAACTCTACCATTTAATTCTATCCGTCCCTTTGTCGGTTCCGTAATTCTTGATAATATTTTAAGTAATGTGCTTTTACCTGCTCCATTTCTTCCAATGATACCTAATCTATCTCCCTTTTCAACTTTAAAATTGATATATTTAAGAGCAAAGAACTTTTCCTGAGTTCCTTTATTTGGTCTCATAGATTTTGGAAAAGAAAAAAGCCTCTTAACCTTTTCAGATATTACATCTCTTAAAGCAGTATATTTTTCCTTCCTTTCATGATTGATTATATATGATTTAGAAAGATCAGCAACTCTTATAATTGGAGGCATGAGTTATGTTTATTTAAAATTATTCTTTATTTAAATATGCTACTTGTACTAATTCTTAACTAATACCTGGTCTGGGTATTATAATTTAAATTGTTATAAGTAAAATATCTTTTTAATGATAGCACTTTGGATTCAAACAGATTGTAACTCAATGCTGATATGCCATAAATAAGTAACAGAGCAATACCAAAATTAATAATTGGAGAAACATCTAGACTTAATGTCTGCAATAGTAAAAAACATAAAGGGTGGTAAATATATAAGCCATAACTAATTTTACCTGAATACTGTAATGCTTTACTATTAAGAATTCTCCGCATAAAACTACTTTCTGATGAGCATATGATAAGACCTATAAAACAGAAATATGTCAGTGCTATAAAAAAGAATTTAAATTCCTGAACAATTAATAAGGCTTTTCCATTAGCATAGTTCCATAAAATAATAATAAGTACAAATACCGCAAGCATTATAATTAGGTATATCTTTAAATCAGATTTTCTAAAGCCTCTTTCTACTTCAATCAAAGATAAAAGTGCCCCCAGCGCCAAAGCATCCATTGTAGTAAATGTAAAATAGAAAACCTCCAGGTAATGATTTAGTAAAATAATTCTAAATATAAATGCACACACTATTAGACAATATAGAATCAACTTAATCCTCCTAAAACTACAATAATATATAATCAAGGGTAGTATCAAGTAAAAATGCTCTTCTACAGCTAATGACCAATAATGACTTGGCCCAAAATGTTTCCAATTAAAAGTAGCAGGTATATTTTGGAGGAAAAAATAATAATACCATTTGGGATAATTAATTGATTCCCAATTTACAAGTCGGGGTACAATCAGATAAAATATAATTAAAAAAAAATAATAGAGTGGAAATATTCTGAGTATTCTTCTAATATAAAATATTTTAAAATAATTCTCATCATTCTTAGTATTCAATAGAATCCTGCCGATGAGGAATCCAGATAGAACAAAAAACATAGTCACACCTGTTTGACCAAATACTGATATTTTTTTTATAAAGTAATTTGTATGAGCAGAAGACCAAAAATGAAAGAAAATTACCATTAATGCTGCAATTCCTCTGATACCATCTAATTCTTTAATGTATTTTAAAGGGTACCCATTGTTGTTAATTTTGTTTGTCATTTCTTGTTTAAAATACAAATTGTTGATTGCCCACTTTTTATATAATATCCGCAAATGTCTTTTCCATTTTTCTGAATTGGTATATACCCAGCCATAGAAACAAAAAAACTATTGCAAGACTGAGCCAGAATCCGGGCATATAAATATGGCTATCTCCTCCTAAAATGCACCAACGAAATCCATCTATTACACCTACCATTGGATTAAGGGAATAAAGTAAACGCCATTTTTCTGGTATAATACTACTACTGAAACCTACAGGTGATATATATAATCCAAACTGCACAATGAACGGGACAATATACCTGAAGTCTCGAAATTTTACATTTAAAGCTGTTAAGTATAGACCAAGGCCCATGCTTGCCAAAAAGGCAATTATTAAAAAAACTGGTAACATGAATATGTTCCATCCTGGCGTATATTGGTAATAGACCATCAATCCGATCATTATAATAAATGAAATCAGGAAATCGATAAAACTGGTAATAACAGTAGCTGTCGGAATAATCAACCGTGGAAAATAAACCTTACTGATCAGGTTTGCATTTCCAACCAGGCTATTACTAGCTTCATTTAATGCATTACTAAAAAATTGCCACGGTAACATTGCAGCATATACCATAATTGCATAAGGAGCATTTCCTTCAGTTGGCAGTTTTGCAATTTTACTAAACACTAATGTAAATATTACCATTGTGAGTAAGGGCCGTATGATACTCCAAAGTGCTCCAATAACTGTCTGCTTATACCTGACTTTTATATCTCTCCATGCAAGTATATAGAAAAGCTCACGGTAGCGCCATAGGTCGGTCCAGTAGTGCTTTTCTGTTCTGCCAGCTTCTATTATTAGTTTAGTTTGCATTTTAAATTTAGTTGCTTGTTGTTAGTTGTCGGTTGCCAGTGTTTTTAAGAGGGTACTCAAATTATCAATTACCACTGAATCTCACCTTAAATGCAATTGTAATAAGTCTTTATATAACCAAACTTCTTTTAAGCGTAGTTTGAAGAGGGAGGTTTGTGGTTCTATGATTAGGTCCCATTCTTCCTGGGGGTTGTCATGCATATTGTTGGTCGTTTTCCGTTGGTCGTTGGTCGAGATCAATGTCCGATGTCTGTAATTACTTTAGCTATTGGCTATTGGCTATTGGCTCTTAGCTTCTTTTTGCCGAGTCGCGGAGTTGCGGAGTCGCGGAGTCGTTGCCAATTTGCTAAAATGCTGAGTTGCTTTTTTTGCAGAATCGCCGAACTGCCGAATCGATGCTAATTAAAATTAATTCACAATTCAGCATTCACTGGTGTCCGGATAAAAAATAATACAAGGAGACCGAAGTCTCCCTGTAGAGGTTAACTTTGAGTTACTACACTAAAAAGAAACCTCATGGGCAAAAATACATTTTTTACCGGACAGCCGATCTTCAATCAATTACTTTTACTTATTCCCAGATCCTTTGTGGGAAAGCTGGTAAAAAAACATAAAGCTGATAGATACTGCAAGAAATTTTTCTTTTATGATCATCTTGTAACGATGTTATTCAGTTCTTTTCATCAGTGTACGAGCCTGCGTGAAGTCACTACAGGAATGCAGGCATGTGGTGAAC
>Ga0193744_1000111_pt1 | contig 29106 bp, 28 predicted proteins | sample L1a1metaG_FD_143056 | JGI IMG/M metagenome (GOLD analysis project Ga0193744, IMG submission 143056) | Soil microbial communities from a riparian zone of the East river system, Colorado, United States - L1a1 | ecosystem: Environmental > Terrestrial > Soil > Riparian zone | place: USA: East River...
AAGAAACTTGAAACGGAAAGAGAACCCCCAAATCGCAATTTATCACTTGCGGCGGTAGAGCAGCCCCGAAAGTTTTCGGGGTTGGTCGGGAGTTCGATTCTCCCCTCTGGCACTTTCTCAAAATGCCCTGGGTCTATATCCTTCGCGGATCAAGCGGTCGCCATTACATCGGTTCAACGGTCGATCTGGACGCTCGTTTCGCGCAACATCTTCGGGGCCACGCAGCGACGACCAAACGACTTGGCGACCAGCTGGAAATCGTGGCTAAGAAGGAGGTTGCCTCGCTCGACGAGGCGCGAAAAATCGAAAGAAATTTGAAACGGAAAAAGAATCCCCAAGTCGCAATCTATCATTTGCAGCGGTAGATCAGCCCCGAAAGCTTTCGGGGTTGGTCGGGAGTTCGATTCTCCCCTCTGGCACTCTATTCTTTCGGAGCTGTAGCCGCGCCCCTGTGGGGCGCGTTTGCGGCATATTGGCGGCGGGTCGAAGATCGAACGGCCCGCAGGGCCGTTGCTACAGAAGAAATAGGCGATATGACTGAGCGTTACCTGGAAGATCTGCATGTCGGTGACCGCTTTGAGTCGGGCACGTTTGAAGTTACCGAAGAAGGGGTTGTCGAGTTCGCCCATCATTTCGATCCACAGCCATTCCATCTCGATCTGGACGCCGCGACGCGGAGTGTGTTTCGAGGGCTCGCCGCCAGCGGCTGGCACACGGCCGCGATGTCGATGAAATTGTTTGTCACCGGCGGCCTCCAGCTGGCCGGTGGTTCGGTTGGGCTTGGCGTCGATGAATTGCGCTGGCCGCGCCCTGTAAGACCGGGCGACACACTTCGGCTTGAGACCGAAATCGTGGAGGTGCGCCCGTCCCGATCGAAACCGGACCGCGGAATTATTCGCGTCCGCAATGTGACGACCAATCAACGGGGCGAAGTCGTGCAGACATTTCTCGCGTCAGTTCTCGTCCGTCGGCGGCCGGCAGCGTAAGGGGCGATCGGACGCATCGCGCTCTCCGTCGCGCGATGTTCGATCCCCCCTAGTTCAACGCTCCATCGCCATTTCCTTGCATCCGGCCAGATCGAGCTTGCCCGATGCCAGAACGGGAATCGCTTCCACGCGCCGGACCGTTTTCGGAATCCACAGGTTCGGAACCCCACTCTCGGAAAGGGCCGTGCGTAGGCGCGGCAGATCGATGTCCATGCTGCTCAAGAGCACGAGCGCTTCGCCTTTCGCCTCATCGGCCACGCCGACGACTGCAATGCCGCGAGCCGAATGGTCCTCGGTCTTGAGCACTGAAAGAATTTTCTGCTCGATCGTTTCATGCGGCACCATTTCGCCGCCGATTTTCGAAAAGCGCGAGAGCCGGCCTTCGATATAAAGAAATCCATCTTCATCGAATCGGCCGATGTCGCCGGTCTTGAACCAGCCGTCGCGCAACACTTCGGCGGTTTGTTCGGGCGCGTTGAGATAACCTTCGAAAATATTCGGGCCCCGCAGCCAGAGCATTCCGGTGTCGTGGAGCGACCTCTTCTGGTCGGTTTCCGGATCGCGAATCTCTGCCGCCATTCCGGGCAGGAGTTTCCCAGCGGAGCCGAGTCGATTTGAAGGTTGAACAATTGCTCCATCCTTTGCCTTCGGTTCCGGCAAATTGACGCTGGCCACGGGCGAGGTCTCGGTTAGTCCATACCCTTGCAAAACCTGTTTCCCGAAACGCGCTGCGAAACTATTAGCCAATTCATCGGGCAACTTTTCCGCTCCGGTGATGAGCAGTCGCAGACTGTGCAGTTGCGGTGGCTCCGCCTTTCGCAAGTAGGCGCGAAGAAAGGTTGGCGTCGCCAGCATGACCGTGACTCCGTAACGCTCGACCGCGTCCGCAATTTTTCCGGCTTCGAGCGGATTCGGATAGCTCACACTCCGGACCCCCTCGATCAACGGATACCAGAGTGTAACAGTGCAACCGAAGCTGTGGAAAAATGGGAGCGACGCCAGAATCAGATCGTCCTTCTTCGCGTCGAGCATGACGGCGAATTGGGAAACGTTCGCCAGAATGTTGCGGTGACTCAAAACGACTCCCTTCGGCTTGCCTGAGCTTCCGCTGGTGAAAAGCAGAATTGCTTCGGCATGATCGCCGGTCTTCGGGAGGTTCAAGATTTTGGCCAGCACGCCTGCCGGCATGGCCAGTCCGAGGAGCCACCAGATCACGATGGCACGTTTCATTGGCGGCAAGATTTCATCCAGGTGAACGACCTGCGGCGTCCAGGGAAAATCTTCCAGGCGCTTCGCGAGCAGCCGGGCGGTAACGATCGTGCTCAGGCCGGCTTGCTCTTTGGCGGATTCGATCGAGTCGCGCGGGCTGGTGAAATTAAGATTGACCGGAATCTTGCCGGCAAGGGCGACCGCAAGGTTTGCGATCACGGCGCCCTTGCTCGGCGGGAGCACGATGCCGATTCGCCGCTCTGGGCACGTTTTTCTCAGATGCCTGCTCAATGCGATCGCCACGCCGAGCAGTTTTCCGCGCGATAAAGTACTGTGATCGAGTGCGTCGCTCATCGCGCTGCGGAACGGATTTCCTTTCAAACCGCGCAGGCAGGCGCGCGCGAGATGCTCGCGCAGGATAGGTCGCTGGCCGTAGCAAAACTCCCCGATCTTAAGCAGCTCCTCGCGCACGGTGGCGATGTCGGCGGCTTCCGGCGCGAGCGGTTTGCCAAACGCAACCATGACCCGGTACGGAATCGAGGTCGGCCATTTCGAAAAAAAGCGGCCGCCTTTGAAGGAAAAGATCGAACCCCAGAGCCGATCGAGCCACACCGGAACGACGGGCGCTTCCGCTTGCCGCGCGATTATTTCGTAGCCACGCCGCAAACGAAGCAGTGATCCGATGCGCGACAGCTCTCCTTCCGGAAACAAACAAACAATTTCACCCGCGCGAATTCTTGCGGCGGCTTCCCGCATGGCGTCTTTGGCTTTGCGCGAAGTGATCGGGATACAACCGACTGCCCGCAAGACCGGATGCAAAAACCGGTTCCGGTAAACCCCCTCATCGACAATGAAGCGGACCGGTCGCGGGCACGCGAGCAGGAGAATGATGGCATCCACCCAGGTGATGTGATTCGGCAACAGGAGGAAACCACCAGGAGGCAGACCTTCCACGCCAGTCGCCCTGACGCGATAGATGAGCCGAGCGATGCCCAAGCCGACAAAACGAAGCGCGCGTTCGGCGGCCGATGATTTCGCCATGGAATATGGTTTACAAGGAGCCGACTGTTCCGTGCAATCGGCAATTCGTATGACCGCGTCCGAATCAAAGCCCAATCCCGGCGCACGCACCGCTCTGGTCTTGCTGCTCGGGATCAATCTTTTTAATTATATCGACCGGTTTGTTCTCGCCGCGGTCGAGCCAAACATACGCGCCGCCTTTTTCGCCCCCGGAGACCCGAACGCCATGGCGATGACAGGCACGCTTGCTCCGGCGTTCCTGGTGACCTACATGCTTTCAGCGCCCATCCTGGGCTTTCTGGCCGATCGCTTCTCGCGCTGGATCATCGTGGGCGTTTGCGTGATTCTCTGGAGCTTCGCGACGGCTGCGTCCGGTTTCGCGTTGACCTTTTTCGCGCTCCTGGTCACTCGCGTCTTTGTCGGAATCGGAGAGGGCGGATACGGACCCGCTGCTCCCACCATCCTGTCCGATTATTTTGCCTTGCGAGCGCGGGGTCGTGTCATGGCCATTTTTTGCGCGGCGATCCCGGTCGGGAGCGCGCTCGGTTACGTGGTGGGAGGTATTATCAATCATCAACTCGGCTGGCGTTGGGCGTTCTATCTCGTGGCCATCCCCGGCATTGTTCTTGGCCTGGTTTGTTTCTTTCAAAAAGACCCGCGGACCAGAGTCGGATTCCAGCAGGAGAGCAGGCGAGCACGCAAAGAAGATTATCTAAGACTGCTGCACAATCGTTCCTTCGTCTTCAATTGCATGGCGCAAACCGCCATGACTTTCGCGCTAGGCGGGCTCGCTTTTTGGATGTCCGCTTATTTGATTTTTCGAAACCAATCGCCCGCCCTGGCCACTCCCATTTTTGGCGGGATCACTGTGGTCGCGGGACTTCTCTCGACGCTTTTGGGAGGATTTGTCGCGGATCGGCTCCAGAAGCGTTTCAGCGGTGCGTATTTCCTGGTCTCCGGCCTCGGCATGCTCCTTGCGTTTCCGTTTTGCCTCGCGATGATCTACGCGCCCTTTCCCCTGGCATGGGTCTTTCTTTTTCTCTCCGTCTTCTTCGTTTTTCTAAACACCGGACCGTCCAACGCCGCTTTGGCTAACGTGGTCGGGACGAATGTTCGCGCGACCGCTTTCGCACTCAACATTCTCATCATTCACGCGTTGGGGGACGCCCTTTCCCCGCCTCTGTTGGGAGCGGTGGCCGGGCACGCCGATATGAACGTCGCTTTTCTGGTGGTTTCCGGCGCGATGCTTGTTTCTGGAATCGTCTGGCTCTTTGGAATGAAATATCTGGCCGCGGATACCGCAGCCATTGATGTTCAAACGGCGCCGTAAACAAAAACAGCGGGAGCACCGTGGGCGCTCCTGCTGTTCAAGTTGCGAGGCAAACTCGTTCGTTAGTCCTTGGGTGGCGCAGGCGTTTCCGGCTCAGCGGATTTCTTGGTCGACTTCTTGGTCGATTTCGAGCTGGGCGGCTCCTTGGTGCTTTCGCTCTTTTCGGTCGCGGTGGACTCGGTTGCCGCCGCGTCAGGCTTTGACGTCTCGGTCTTCGTAGCTTTCTCGGTTTTCCTGGAGGTTGCTTCGTCGCTCTTCTTCTTGGACGGAGAGGCCGCGCTTGAGGTTGAAGCGCTCTTGGATGGCTTTGGCGATGAAGCTGCCGGGGTGCTCGCACTTGGCTTCACCGTCGCGCTGACCGCAGGCGTGACTGATGCAGCGGCGCTGGGAGAGACCGCGGGCCGCGGGGTCGCCAAGGGACTTGCCGTCGGGGCGGCGGTGGCGTTGGTGGTGCTGGTCGTGCCGGTGGACATGTTCACTTCGGCGTTAAAACGCGGGGCGGTCACCCCATAGTAGCCGTAAACGCTGTTGAGGTATTCAGTCCGGCTGTATTCCTCCACGCGGGTCGATTCCCAGACCGGAGCGCTGTAGATTTTCTCGCGCTCAATCCGCGTCGTGTAGACCCTTGGTTCGGACGTGGAAGCAAAAACGGTCCACGGAGCTGCGACAGTTTTCGCAGTGCCCCCGCTCTTACTGGTCGAAACGACGACGTAAGCCAGACAACCTGTATTTCGGTCCAGGACGAAGTCTTTGATCTCCCCGACATCCTGGCCGCTCGAATCTTTAATCTTCGAGCCGAGGATCGTGCTGCTTTGGATGTAGCTGGTTGTCGTGGTGGATTGGGTGGTGCTCTGGGTCTGCGCGTTGGCCGGAGCAACGGCCAGACCCACGATGGCCAATGATGCTCCGAATAAGATGGATTTTTTCATAAGGTGATAGAGTGACGAGGCGCACCCCTGTGTTATTCAGCGGCGCCTTCTTGGTTCGTGGCGCCCAGCCCTGTTGGATGTGAAAGGTCACGGCCGGAGAAGTGGTCTGTGCTATCACGCGTGGCATCGAGAGGTGCCGCGCGGAAATCGATCGAGCTCGGAGAGCTTATTTCAGGTCGTAAGTCGTGATTTCCACCTCATAGCCATCAGGATCTCGAAAGTAGATCGAGTGGGAAATCTCGTGATCCTGAAAATGGAAAGGGATGCGCCGACTCGTTAGGTCTCGTCGCGCCGCCAGAAAATTTGTTCGATCCGCCCGCAAGGCAAAATGGAGAATCCCGTCGGGACCACGAGAATTTTGATCGCGGCCGAGAGGAAACAGGGCAAGGGCTGTCCTTCCCTTTCCGACGAAGACCGGAACGCCTTCCCACATTCCCGGGTAGCGGCGTTCGAATCCAAGAACGTCGATGTACCATTTCGCCGAGCGCTCGACATCGCGGACCGCCAGCGCGATGTGATCAAGTCCTTCCAAGTCAAACATCTTCGTCGGAAATTGCGGTCGCATTCGCGGTAAAGCAATCGCAGAACAAAGAAGGTGCCCCTGTTTGGCGCGACTCCCTGCGACGCCGCTTAGAACGAGCGCCAGATTGATCTTGCGAAAACACGCACACGACGTTGCGTAAACCCTCATGCGCAGAGCGTTTTTATCGTCGATGCCGTTCCTCGACTCGGCTTCATCACGATTGTCCCCATGGTGAAAGTGATCAGGCGAACGCTGGCTTCGTCTTTTTTTCAGCGCGACCCGCTGGTTTGCGCGCGCGAGCTCATCGGAACCGAACTGATCTGGGGCAGATGCTCCGGCATCGTGGTGGAGACTGAGGCCTATCTCACTCTGAACGATGAGGCCTCCCATACCTTCACGCGGCCGAGCACGCGCGCCTTCGTCGAGCGAAACGCGCCGGGCACTGTTTACATTTATATGAATTACGGCGTGCACTGGATGCTGAATCTCCTGGTGAAAGGGGGAGCTCGAAGCGGGCTTATTTTGATCCGCGCGCTCGAGCCACGGCGCGGCCTGGGCCTGATGCGGGAACGTCGCGGAGCGGAGGACGTGCGGCGTCTTTGTTCGGGACCAGGCAAGCTGGCCCAGGCTTTGGACATCACCAAGCGACATCACGAAATGAATCTCTGTTCGGACCCGCGCTACGGTTTCCTCCGCGAAGAAGGAGTGGCAGTGGCAGTGGTGGCTGATCCCCGCATCGGGATTAGCCGGGCCAAAGATTTTCCCTGGCGGTTTACCCTGGCCGGCAGCCCGTTCGTGAGTGTGCCGGTCCGTCCAGAGATTACGCCGAAACGATTGACCGCGCGGAAGAGTGCCCTGACTTTCTCCGCGCGATGAACTCCCGTAAACAGCGCGTCCTGCTCGGCATGAGCGGCGGCGTCGATTCCAGCGTGGCCGGTTATCTCCTGCGGGAGCAAGGCTACGATGTCGTCGGCGTGACCATGAAAGTATGGCCGCAGGATTGCATCTCGCGCGCCGAGGACAAATGCTGCGGCCCCCAGGCCGTGGCGGACGCCCGCGGCGTGGCCCACTCGTTAGGCTTTCCGCATTACGTCGTGGATGAAGCGGATCAGTTCGAGCGCCTGGTCATCGATTATTTTTCCAGCGAATACCAGGCTGGCCGCACGCCAAATCCGTGTGTGATGTGCAACGAGAAGCTCAAGTTCGGCAACCTTTGGAAAAAAGCCGAGGCGCTCGGCTGCGATTACATCGCCACAGGCCATTACGCGATCATCGAACACCATCCCGATCGCGCGGTTTTGCGAAAAGGAGTCGACCCGAGAAAGGACCAATCTTACTTCATGTTCAGCCTGCGCCAGCCGCAGCTCCAGCGCGCGCTCACTCCGCTGGGCGGCATGTCGAAGCCGGCCATTCGGGAAATTGCCCGCTCGTTAGGCCTGAAAGTAGCGGACAAAGTTGATAGCCAGGAGATTTGTTTCGTGCCGGGGAACGACTACAAGGCGTTCCTGCGCTCGCATCTGGGCGCGGAAGAATTTCACGCCGGCGCCATCTACGATCTCGAGGGGAATTTTTTGGGCGAACACGGCGGCATCGAGCTTTTCACCATCGGTCAACGCAAAGGACTCCCGGGCGGCTCCGCCCAACCGCGCTACGTGGTGGATCTCGATCCGGCCACGAATCGCGTCATCGTCGGCCGCGTGGAAGACCTGGTCTCTGACGATTTCGAAATCGACCAGGTGAACTGGATGAACCGCGGCGATTCCGATGCCGGGATCGAAGTCACGGTCAAGATCCGCTACAGCCATCCCGGCACGCGCGCGACGCTGACGCCCATGGAAGATGGCCGCGCTCGCATTCAACTGCACGAACCGCAGAAAGCCGTCACACCCGGACAAGCCGCGGTGTTTTACGATGGTGACATCGTGCTGGGCGGCGGATGGATTTGCCGGGCCGCGGCGCTTCAGCCCGCCTAACGAATGGACGAGGAAGCTCTGCTCGCCTGTAGCACGTTCCCGGATATCGAAACGGCGCGCCGCATCGCCCGCGAGCTAGTGACCGAACAATTTGCGGCGTGCGCCAACATTATTCCGGCAGTGGAATCGATCTATCGCTGGCAGGATAAAATCGAGAACGCGCAGGAGACGCTCGTGTTTTTCAAAACGACCGCAGCGCGCTATTCGGCATTCCAGGAAAGGCTCAAGTCCCTGCATCCGTACGAGGTGCCGGAAATAATTTGTCTGCGCATAGCAGATGGCCTTCCGGATTATTTGCGCTGGATCAACGCCGGCTGTTCGCCGGGGTAGGGACGCCGCGCTGCGGCGTCCGGTCGGGGCAGCCGCACCGACCCTGCCTCAATCTGTTTTCGGCGGGGGAGAATGCCGGAATTCCGGGTGCCGGATTTTCCCGCCGGCGTAGGCAATGTAAAATCCCGCGGCCAGCGAAAGCGTCGCCATGATCAGCGTCGCCACCGCGAGAGGTCCCGCACTTTTTGGCCATTTCTTTGGAAGAAAAATTGCCGCGGCGGAAATCGCGGCGAGAGCGTAGAAAAAGTAGACCAAGACATCGGCCCGATGTGCGTGCGCTTTCAGCCATTCCTGGCCTGTGCTGTCGGCCAGAGCGAGGGCACCGCTTTCCGCTGCCTCGCCGTAGTGAGCGACCGGCCAGGCGGCGGCCGCGCAGGTAAAAATAAGGATAAGGGCGGTCACCTGACCTCCCCGAGTGCCGAGATACATCGCGGCCATCAATCCAAATAATGCGATCGCCAACCCGTAAACCGGGAGCGGATTCAGCAACACGTGGAGATACTCCGGCTGCTGCAACGCGCGGAGAATCGTTTCCATTACTGCACCGGGTGCGGTCCCTGCGCGACGAGCTTGAGCTCGGGAATCGAAGGATATTTGGCCCAATCGGGTGCACAGAAATGCCACCATTCCGTGCGCAATCCATAGAAGCCCCCATGCGCCATCGCTTTTTGAAGCAAATTCAGATTCGACCGGATCACCGCGTCGCGCCCGAGATACGTCAGCATTGCGGCGGGAGTAAAGTTATCGAAATCAGTCGGCATCGGGACCGCTTTGCCTGACCGATCGACCAGCGTCGCATCGACTGCGACGCCGCGAGTGTGGTTGGATCCCAGGCCACCTTTCGGATCGGCCACATACGAATTGTTACGAGTCGCCTCCCAAAGTTGCTGCTGCGCACTTTGCGGACGATACGCATCCCAGATCTTTAGGCCGTATCCGCGGGGAGCGAGGAATTTCTGCGCCACCACCAGCCGCGGCGCTACGCCGGTGCGGACGAGGGCCGGTGTTCCCGGCGGATAAATCGGGCGGCGTATAACGTTGTTCGCGCTCGCGTAACGCAGGTCGATTACGATCGTCGGATCGATCGCTTTGATATCCACGAAGTCATTGTCGGTCGTGGGGGGAACTGCGGAAAACGCCGAGGAAACGCAAAAGCCGATCCACCCGATAACGGCCACGATGAATTTTATCGCGCAGGGCTTCACAAAAAAAGTTTGAGCAAAATCGCGAAAAGGTCCGGCACGGTTGGAAAAGCCGGGAACGATTCGAGCTAATTTCCTGCCACGACCGGAGGAAGATCTGTCTTTGCGATACGTCGCAAAAGAAGTCGAGCACTATTCTCCGGCACGTCGAAGCGCAGTTGAACGTTCTCCCCCTGGACTTCCACCTCCGGGGTCTGGCTGTGAAGAAAGAGGTCGGAATCCTGCATGCGAAGCCAGCGTTGCGGTTCGCTCCGGACCTGGCCACCGAATTCTTTGGCGGCGTCGGCGGATTTTAATTTCAGCACCATCCGCGCTTTCACCGGGTTCTGTAAAGTGAGCGCCAGACCAAGCAACTGCGAGGCGTCGAGCAGCTCCCGGCTGAAAACGGGATGAAACATTTGCGCGAGCTTGGGCGGATCGCGTGAGATGAGGCGCAGCGCGCTGCCCTGATTCAGATCCTGAAATCGGTCGAACAACTGTCCGGTAATTTTCAGATCGGGTAGGATCCCCAGTCGCACCCGCACCAACTCTTCCACCTCGGCGACGGAACCGACCGCGAGTGTTCTCGGTCCGACGCGCGCCAGGGCGAAGTCAGGCCGTTGCCAGACCCGCAGACCGCTGATCGTACGCTTTTCGAACGCGCTGTCCTTCTCAACCGATCGGAGAATATGGGAAACATCCCCATGCGCTTCGACTAGAACGAACTCGCGGGTGGTCCCGGAGTCGGTGGTCATTCCGCGGGTCACGCGCACGGCATCGCGGGGCAAGTTCAGAGAGGGAGTTCGCTGGGCGCTGCCGTTGAGACCGGACCACACATTTTGCCACTCAGCTCCTTGATCTTTTCGCCAGCGTTTCGGCAAATCGTCGCGATCGAACTGTTCCGTGTTCAGAGCAAGAATCGCCTCCGTTTCTTGCGGCAGCCATTCCCGTTTCTGTGGTGTTTGAAAGACGAGCGGGAGAATGATGGCGAGTAAGATCAAAACCGAGAACACGCTGAAATAGAATTTCCGCAGTTCCTGTTGGTCGATTTGACTCGAAAGCACAGCCAGCTCCGCCTTGTGCTGAGAATGGCGTTCCACCGCCCCGCGATGCTTTTGCACTTCCACCAGCAAATGCGGTGCATTCGGCGGAGCAATTCCGTGCGAAGCCAGATGGCGTCCAATGTTTAAGTAGGCTGGATTTTTCTTTTCCTCGACGGTTTCGTGATGGCCGCGCGCGTCCTTCAGCGCATCCTGTTGGGCCCGGCTGCTCTCGTTTAAGACCCGATCGCGCGCTTCATATTCCCCGCGGATGCGCGCGATGTTTTTTTCCACGGCCGCAAGCTCGGCCTCGTGTCCCGCCAGTTTCTCTCGCGCGGACCGGCAGGCTTCGGCGCTACCGAGGCGGGCGCGGGTGACCTCAGCCTTTTCCTCCGGAAGCCGAACCCGCCGCGCGCTGATTGCGGCCATTTGGGTTTCGAGATCATCCGGCGGCGGGACCTGTGCCTGCAATTCCGACAGTTTCTTCAAGAGCTCCCGGTCGGCGGCGTCGTTGTCCTGTAACCTGCGCTCGACGCTGGAAAGCTCGCGATCGCAAAGGTCGGACGCGGCCTTCGCCGAGTTGCGACGTTCCAGAATGGGTTTCTTCTCTTCCTCGAACTTCGCCAGTTCCTGGTTCTGCGCTTTCGCGTTGTCCGCTCGTTGTAACTCGATTTGCCGGATGCTTTCCTCGATTTGCGCGATGCGCAATGCCACTTCCTTTTGTTCCTGCTCGAGTTTTTTCAGCGCGACGATCTCGTTCCGGACTTCCGGGAAATTGACCGCTTGCGAGACGCCTTCGCGGCCGAGATTCACTTCGCTCTTTTGCAGGACCCGCTTTTCATGGCGCAACGCCATCCGTGTTTTCTGCCGGCGAATCTTCAGCCCGATCTCGCGCAGACCTGTTCGAATGAAACTCACGGGGTAAGGCTACGTCTAGAGCAGCTTAAGCCAAGCAGCTTCAAGGAGCGGCGGTTTCCAAACCGCCGTCAGGAAACGTGGGCGGTTTGGAAACCGCCCCTCCTTGGTAAAGAAACGACGGCTCATTCTTCGGTTTCGCTCAACTTCGCCAGGACACTCAAATCCTCAAGAGTGGTCGTGTCGCCCGTGACCGTCTTGCCGCTTGCCACTTCCTTCAACAAACGCCGCATGATTTTTCCGCTGCGGGTTTTTGGAAGAGCTTCCGCGAAACGGATCTCATCCGGTTTCGCGATCGCGCCGATGTGCACACCGACGTGATTTCGTAATTCGTGCTTGAGCGAATCAGTGGCAGCGATCGTCCCCTTCAGCGTGACGAAGGCGACCACGCTCTGGCCCTTGACCTCATCCGGCCGGCCCACCACGGCCGCTTCCGCCACGCTCGCATGGCTGACGAGCGCGCTTTCGATCTCAGATGTCCCCAAACGATGCCCGGCGACATTCAGGACATCGTCGATCCGCCCGACGATCCAGAAGTATCCGTCCTTGTCACGGCGGGCGCCGTCGCCCGTCAAATAACTCCCTTTGTACTCGCTCCAGTATTGTTTTTGGTACCGCTCCCTATCGCCATAAATCGTCCGCAGCATCGATGGCCAGGGCCGGCGGATGATTAATTTTCCGCCCACGTTTGGGCCGACCTCTTTGCCTTTTTCATCCACGATCGTGGCGTCGACGCCGAAAAATGGCAGGGTTGCGCTGCCGGGCTTCGTCGGAATTGCGCCGGGCAATGGCGTGATCATGATCGCGCCTGTTTCAGTTTGCCACCAGGTGTCGACTACCGGACAACGCCCGCCGCCCACTTTTTCCCGGTACCACATCCAGGCTTCTGGATTGATCGGCTCGCCGACCGATCCCAGGAGACGCAGCGAGGAGAGATCATGCTTCTTCAGCCATTGATCGCCCCACCTAATGAAGGCGCGGATCGCTGTCGGCGCGGTGTAGAGAACATTCACGCCGTATTCTTCGATGATTCGCCAGAAGCGATCAGGCTCCGGCCAGTTCGGCGCTCCCTCATACATCAACGTCGTGGCGCCGTTCGCGAGCGGGCCGTAGACCACATAGCTGTGGCCGGTCACCCATCCGACGTCTGCCGTGCACCAATAGACGTCGTCATCGCGGACATCGAAGACGTACTTCATCGTGGAATAAATGCCGACGAGATATCCGCCGGTGGTGTGCAAAATCCCCTTCGGCTTTCCGGTCGAGCCGCTCGTGTAAAGAATGTAAAAGGGGTGCTCGCTGTCGAGCGGAACGGCGGGACAATGCGCGTCCACATATTCAAGCTCACGGTGCCACCAGACGTCGCGGCCCTCTTCAATGTGAACATCGTTGCCGGCCCGGCGAAAAACGATCACACGCTTGATCTGTGAGTCGCCGCGCAAGGAATCATCGACATTTTTCTTCAGCGGAACGATCGCGCCCCGGCGATACCCGCCGTCCGCGGTGATGACCGCAACAGCGCCGCTGTCCGCGATCCGGTCGCGAATACTGTCCGCGCTGAATCCACCGAAAACTACCGAATGCACCGCGCCGATGCGCGCGCACGCGAGCATGGCAATGGCGGCCTCGGGAATCGTCGGCAGGTAGATGAGAACGCGATCGCCTTTGCGAATTCTGTTTCGCTTCAGGACGTTCGCGAAACGGCAAACGTCGCGATGCAGTTGTTGATAGGTAAGCGCGCGCTTATCGCCCGGCTCGCCTTCCCATAGAATCGCGGCCTTGTTCCGGTTCGGCCCGGCCAGGTGGCGATCGAGACAATTCTCCGAGATGTTCAGCTTGCCGCCGCCAAACCATTTTGCGAACGGCGCCTTCCACTCCAAGACTTTGCTCCAGCGCTTTTGCCAGACGAGCTCACTCGCCTCGCGCGCCCAAAATTTCTCCGGATGATTGATCGATTCCCGGTACAGCCGGCGGTACTGCTCGAGGCTGTGAATGCGAGCAGTCTTCGCGAAGGCTTTGGCCGGTTTGAAAACGCGTTTCTCGATCAGGTGCGACTCGATGTTTTCCGCCATGTCATCAGGAGGCTAGCAACCGGAACGCTGCGCTCAATGGAAAACCTGTGGCGTCTGGTGCCGCCCACCCGCCTTCGCCTCGCTTCGGCGCAGGCAGGGCGGCGGCTACAGTTATTTGATTTGTCATCGAGCGGTGCGCGCCGGAACATCGTTCCATGAGCGATCACGTTTACAAAAAAATCGAGCTGGTCGGTTCCTCACCAAACAGCATCGAAGAAGCCGTGGGCAACGCCCTCGAGCGCGCGCAAAAAACCATTCGCAACATGCGCTGGTTTGAAGTCACCGAAACCCGCGGACACATCGAGGAAGGCAAAATCAATCACTGGCAGGTGACCGTGAAGGTCGGCTTCACCCTCGATAAATAAGACGTCCGGATCGCCTGCCGGCGTCGCGCGCTTCGTTGTGCGAGGCCAAATTCGATCGAGGGTTATGAACGCTGACTCCCGCGCTGCCCGCAGGGCAGCGGCTACAGCTCGTCGCTCTGGGCTGCCTGATACAGCTTCGTCGCGCCGTAAGCGAGAATCGCTGGCTTGAAGGCAATCATCAGCAGCCGCACGAATCCGCTTAGAATGCGCCCGATCGGCAAACGGTTGAGGATGAAGCCGGCCACGAGCGCGTAGGCCAGCGAGCGCGCCGGATTTTCGCGCACATATTCTTCCGTTTGTTCGAGGACCTGTTCGAATTGGTCCTTGGTGTAGCGAAGGCCTCGCTCCGCGATGTCCCCCGAGGTTCCTGAAAACTGTTCGTCCATGTTACTTAGACTTCGAATGGCGCCGGTCGTTTGCGTGTTTCGAAATTCCCGGAGCGCTCGATCCACCTTCTGTTCTACCGCAATGTCAGCCAAAGCGTAGCCGCGCCCACTCGAGGAGGGAAATCGACCAGAGGAGCTTCCCGGTGAAAAGTCCCGGCGCGTCGCGTCGTCTTGAGGCAGTAGCGCGCCATCACTTCGAGCGCACGTTCCTGGAGGGTGGAGCAGTTGGTCGAAAGAAGGATTTTTGCATCGCGCTCCGCCAGCTCCAGCGCAGCCACCAGCAACGTCTCGAAATCCTGCTCGACCTGGAATGCTTTCCCTTTATGCGAACGCGAAAAAGTTGGCGGATCAAGGATGATCGCATCGAACTTTTCTCCCCTGCGCGCCAGACGGGGCAACACTTCCATCACGTCGTCGACGAGAAACCGGTGGTCGCTGGTTGGGACGGAATTCAATGCAAAATTCTCCCGGCCCCGGGCCAGCGATTTTTTTGAGAGATCGATGCTGACGGTCGTGGCCCCCACCGTTGCCGCCGCGACCGAAAACGAACAAGTGTAAGCGAAGCAGTTGAGCAAAGTCTTCGGCCCGATCTCGCGCACGAACCGGCGGTTTTCGCGCTGATCGATGAACAGCCCCACGGAATACCCCGCCTCGAAATCGATCCCGTAGCGCAGTGTCCGCTCCAGCGCCGTGCTATGCAGATTGGTGTCGGGATCGCCCAGAATACGACGCGGTGCTTCGCGCTCGGCGTTTTTTTTCGGAAGAAAGCGCGCGAAGACCCGCCTGAATTTGAAATCGACATTGAGCGCCCAGAGACAAAGCTCCGTTTTCAACCGCTCAAGGGCCGCCTCGGTCTTGTACGAGATCAGGACATCCACGCCGAAGCGCTCCACCCATCCATCCGGGGAGGTGGTAAGCCGGAGCGCGTCCGTGTGTTCCGCGATGAAATCCCGGTGGAGACCGGGGTCGATCCATTCCGATATTTTCACGAGGTCTAACGAGGGCGCCGGGCGCTCTCAATACGTGAATCGCTTGTCGGGCCGGTTCTGCGTCCGTCTCTTGCCCGTTAGGCCGTGCTGGTTACAATGGCGTCGCGCTCAGCCTTCGGATCGCAGCGAACCCATTATGCAACTGGTCACCGTCCGAGTTCCGGGGAGCACGTCGAATCTCGGGCCCGGCTTTGATTGCCTCGGAGTGGCGCTTCGCCTTTATAATCAGGTCACCATTTCACGCGGCCGCGGTCGGGCGGCAGACGAGATGGTTCGTTCGGCGGCCGACGCATTCTTCGCCCGCGCGCAACGCAAAGCGTTTTCGTTTCACTGCGAGATCACGGGAAATATTCCGCAGTGCCGCGGGTTGGGCGGTAGCAGCACCGTTCGCCTCGGGACCATCCAGGCCTTGAATGAACTCACTCAGCGTCCGCTGCGGCGGCGGGAAATCTTCGAAATTTGCGCTCGGCTCGAAGGTCATCCCGACAATGCCGCGCCCGCGCTCTACGGTGGATTCAACGTTGTCCGCGGCGAGCAACGACAAACCTTCACCGTCTCGGCGCAGTTACATTTTGTTCTTTTAGTTCCCGATTTCGAGATCGCGACGGACGACGCGCGCCGCCTCCTGCCCACAAGGGTGGATCGCCTCCAGGCCGTGGAAAATTGTCGGAACGCCTGCGCCATCACCGCCGCGTTCGCCTCGCGCGAATACGAGAAGCTACGCGGCGCTTTTGTCGATCATTTGCACCAGCCGTTTCGCAAAAAACTGATCCCGTTTCTGGACAAAGTGATCGCCGCCGCCGAAGCCGCCGGCGCGCTCGGCGCTTTTCTGAGCGGCTCCGGTTCCACCATCTGCGCGATCACGCTTCGCTCGCCGGAAAAAGTTTCGCGCGCAATGCTTGCCGCCGCTGATTCGCCTGGCGCACAAGCGATCATCACTGGCTGTGACAATCGAGGTGGGCGGCTTTTGGCGATCGCAAATCGCAAATCAAAAATCGAAAATCGCCCCAATGGGTCTTCGCGCTGAAAATCTCGAGCAGTTTGCCATCGACGTCATTTTGGAACGGCGTCATGGCGTGCGGGCTGCGCTGCTCCGGACCTTCCTTTACGCGCTCTCTTTCATCTATGAGGGACTGGTGCAACTGCGTCTCTTCCTCTATCGCAAACGTATCCTGCGCGAGCGCACCCTGGGTTGTCTCGTAATCAGCATCGGCAATCTGACCGTCGGCGGGACCGGCAAGACGCCAATCGTAGAAAAATTCGCACGCGCCATGCGAGCGGGCGGCCGTCGCGTGGCCATTCTCAGCCGCGGTTATAAGAGCGTGCCGCGCCGCGCCCCAAGGAAATGGTGGCAGCGCTTCGGCCGGAAGGATCCCTTGCCGCCGCGCATTGTCTCCGACGGCAAGACGCTTCTGCTCGATTCGCTGACCGCGGGCGACGAGCCCTACATGCTCGCAAACAACTTGAAAGACGTCATCGTGCTCGTGGACAAAGACAGGGTGAAGAGCGGCCTCTTCGCCATCAAAGAGTTGAAGGCCGACACGCTTCTGCTCGACGACGGGTTGCAGTACCTGCACTTGAAACACCGGCTCGACATCGTGCTGATCGATCGACAGGCGCCGTTTGGGAACGAGCATTTGCTGCCGCGCGGGACCCTGCGCGAGCCGCCGCGAAATTTACGACGGGCCAGTTATATCTTCATCACCAAGAGCACCGGTGAGCCTAACGACAAGCTCATCGAGCGCATCCGGCGTTATAATCGCACGGCCGAAATCATCGAATGCGCCCACCAACCGCTTCACTTGCAGAATGTGCTCACGGGCGAGCAAGTCCCGCTGGCGCAGTTGCGCGACACCTACATCGGATCGCTGTGCGGAATCGCCGCGCCGGAAAGTTTCGAAGAAGGCCTGCGCAAATTGGGGGCGCGCATCGAGCTCTCGAAGCGCTACACCGATCACCACCGCTACAGCGAGGCCGAGTTGCAAAGCTTCATCAACCGCTGCATTCGCCGCGACCTGGAAATGATCGTCACCACCGAGAAAGACGCCGTCCGTTTTCCACGCCTGGCGAAAGCCGACGTGCCGATCTATTTCCTGCGAGTCGAGATCGAGATCCTGAGCGGCCAAGAGCGCTGGGCACACTGCGTCGCCCGGATCTGCAAGCCGCAGCCGATGTTGTCGCCCGAGCGGTTCTTTGCATGACAGCGCGAAATTCGGACATGCGGAAGCATGTCCCTCCGGAGGGACGTCCTTCCACGTCCTCTTGTATCCTGGCGAATGCAGAGGCGCTCGCCGCGGCGAGCGCCTATTCTTCGGTTCAGGCCTTTGACACAAACGCCTCTACAGGAAAGCCGGATTTTTCGGGGGAGACAGGGAGATGGAGTTCCCGATCCGCGAAATCCGCGTCATCCGCGGTCGATTGTTCCCTCTTATATTCATGGCCGAAGTCGCGAAAAGGAAACGCGCGCAAACGCTGCGAGACGATAGATTGAAAGACATATGAGCGATAAAGCCGAACTTATCGTCGACGGCCGGAAACTGGCGGTGTCGAACCTGAACAAGGTGCTTTACCCGAAGGCCGGGTTCACCAAGGGGCAGGTGATCGATTATTACATTCGGATCGCGCCGGTCTTGCTCCCGCATGTGAAGGATCGGCCGCTGACCATGAAGCGTTACCCGAACGGGGTGGATCAGCCCTTTTTCTACGAAAAGAATTGCCCGGCGCACCGTCCCGCCTGGGTGAAGACGGCGAAAGTCTGGAGCGAAGGCAATCAGCGCGAGATGCAGTATTGCCTCGCGCAGGATCTGCCCACGCTGGTCTGGGCGGCAAATCTGGCCGACATCGAATTGCACACGTCGCTCGCGCGGAAGAAAGATGTCGGGCGGCCGACGATGATGGTGTTCGACCTGGATCCCGGCGCGCCGGCCGACATCGTCCAGTGCTGCCAGGTGGGACTTTGGCTGCGCGATTTGCTGGCCAGCATGAAACTCAACAGCTGGGCCAAGACCTCCGGGTCAAAAGGCTTGCAGGTTTACGTGCCGCTCAACACCGCGGCGACTTTCGATCAAACGAAGGCATTGTCGCGCGCCCTGGCGGAACATCTGGAGCGGGAGCATCCGAAGCTGGTCATTTCGAAAATGGCGCGAGCGTTGCGGACCGGAAAAGTGTTTGTGGACTGGAGCCAGAACGACGAACACAAAACGACGGTGAACGTTTACTCGCTCCGAGCCAAGGAACAGCCCACCGTTTCCGCGCCGGTGACATGGGAAGAAGTCGAGACCACGCTGAAGAAGAAAAACGCGAAGCTTCTCGTCTTTACCTCGGACCGCGTCTTGCAGCGGGTGGAGAAATCAGGGGATTTGTTTGCGCCGGTGGAAACGCTCAAACAAAAATTGCCGAAGAAGTGGGACCTGTAGCGGTGGTCTATGACCGCCGGAGGCGTTCCATTTCGTGACGCATTCGGCGGTCATAGACCGCCGCTACAAGGATGCTTTAACGCGCATGACTGAACTGCTCGCACTGGTTTCCGCGCTGCTCTACGGCTCCGCGGATTTCTTCGGCGGATTGACGGCGCGCCGAGCGAACACGATCGCCACTGTCCTTGTCTCGCAATTCGTCGGGCTCGTACTGGTTCTTCTGGCGCTGCCATTTCTTCCGGCGGCCACGGTTTCATCGAGCGATTGGATCTGGGGAATCGTCGCTGGTCTCAGCGGCGGAATCGGTGTCGCCTTCCTTTATCGCGCGCTTGCTGTTGGAAAGATGGCGGTGGTCGCGCCGATCACTGCCGTGTGCGCAGCCATGATCCCGGTGTTCTTTGGGTTTGCTTTGGGCGAACGTTTTCGCCCGTTGACCATCGCCGGAATTGCGCTGGCCTTCGTCGCAATTGCGTTGGTCAGCCAGCCGCGAGAGTCGAAGGATGAAGGTGGCCAACGATCTGCGCGGCGCTCTTTTCCTCCAGGGGTATCACTGGCATTGCTCGCTGGTGTTACCGTAGGGCTTTTTTTTCTCTCGCTTGCGCGGACAAACCACGCCGCCGGAATGTGGCCGCTGATCGCCGCGAGAATTACATCGGTCATGTTGTTTGGGTTGATCGCGGTTGCGACCGGCCGAACGGTGCGAATGAGCGCGTCTGCCACAACAACGGCGACCGCCGGTGGCGTGCTCGATATGCTGGCGAACGCTTTGTATATGCTCGCCGCGCGGGTTGGCCCACTGAGTATCGTCGTTACCCTGGCCTCGCTTTATCCCGCGGCTACGGTGATCCTCGCTCGCCTGGTTCTGGGCGAGCGGCTTAGCTTTATGCAAGGCATTGGGATTGGCTGCGCCCTCGGCGCGGTGGTGATCATTGTCGGGACGACCGGATAAAGAACCGCGCGCCGCATGCAGCATCGTTTAAAGATCGATAACATCCGGGAGGCGGCTGGAACGATCGATCCCGTTTTTCGCAACACGCCGCAGTACCGGGCCGATTCTTTGTCGCGATCGCTCGGGACAAAAATTGTTGTCAAAGTGGAGACCGCCAATCCCATTCGATCGTTTAAGGGACGCGGGGCTGAATATTTGGCTTCCAAGATTTCGCGCGGGACAAAACTGATTACGGCGAGTGCCGGCAATTTTGGACAGGCGATGGCGTATACGTGCAGCCGTCGCGAAATCGCTCTCACTGTTTACGCCAGCGTAAACGCCAATCCTTTCAAGCTGGAGCGCATGCAAACTCTCGGCGCGACGGTCGTGCTTCACGGAGAGGATTTCGACGAGGCAAAGATGGAAGCGAAGCGCGTTGCTCACGCGACTGGCGTTCGAATGGTGGAGGATGGGTTCGATGCCGAAACGGGCGAGGGCGCCGGCACGATCGGAATGGAGTTGTCGGATTGGAATGGACAGCTCGAGGCCGTGCTCCTTCCGCTCGGGAACGGCGCGCTAACTTGCGGAGTCGGCCTTTACTTGAAGCACGTGCGGCCAGAGATCCGCGTTGTGGCTATCCAGTCGGTCGGCGCGCCAGCGATGCTGGAATCGTGGCGGAAGAAAGAGGTGGTCAGCTTTGATACGATCTCGACCATCGCCGATGGAATCGGTGTGCGGATTCCGATTCCAGAATGTGTTCGGGACATGGAGGGAATTGTCGACGAGGGAATTTTGGTCACCGACGGTAGTCTAATTGAGGCAATGCGTCTGGCTCACGAACATCTTGGAATCGTGCTCGAACCATCTGGCGCCGCCGGACTCGCCGCGATTCTGGAGCAGCGCGATCGATTCCATGGACAAAGCGTGGCCGTAGTGCTCTGCGGCGGAAATCTTACGGCGGAGCAGATGAAGCTCTGGTTGTCGCAAACAAGGAGCGGCGGTTTTCAACCGCCGACCAAAAAACGGCGGTTACAAACCGCCGCTTGCCTACCCTCCTGTCCTGAACTGATCGTCCTTGTCCTTGAACAGAATATTGAAAGTCGTGAGCGATCCGTAGCAGCGGGTGATGTATTGCTGGAGGTCGAACTTGTCGGCATCGCTTAGCTTGTCGCTCGCGTTCACCTTTTGTTCGAGGACGCGAAGATTATTCCGGATCATCACGATCTTATGAAAGAAAGTTTCGAGCGGAACCTCTTTTGGCTGGAGCGAGGTATCGGCGGATTGCATCACGAGAGTTCCGCGCTGCCATCGGTTCGCGAGGCCCTCCACCACGACATCCTTTTGCTCCAGACCCAGCGCCTCGACCACGGCACGGGCGGTGTCGCGAATAAGATTCGTAAGAGGAATTTGCAGCTCACTCAGCGTGGCGGTCGCTTCCGCCGGTTCCAAGTCGCTGGAGGCCGGGGCCACCGTCCGCGGCGCATCGTCAAAGGCGATCTCGGCCGTGTGCTCGGTGAGCGATCGCACAGTCCCAACGCCATACTGGGGATGGCGCACTTTCATTCCGATGTGGAGAGTTTCGATGTTCACGTTGATCAGGTTCTTCGGCCAAACTGCGAGAGGCGCGGCCAAATCGCAAGATGGATCGAGCGCTCCGGTTTTATGAGAAGAGATTGAGCTGTTCCCGAGGAGGGCGGAAGGCGGCGGTCGACAGCTGCGTTCGACCACCAATTCCAGCGCGCCGGCAACTGATCTCAAACATAGACCGGATTTGCTCGGCATAAATTCCTTCGCCTTTCGTTCGCGTCCCCCAGCGCGCGTCATTCAATTTGGTTCCGCCGCGGATATCGCGAATGCGTTGCAAGACCTTTTCTTTCTTCGCGGGGAAATGTTCGTCAAGCCAATGCTCGAACATCGGGGCTATGGCCCAGGGAAGACGCACGATCGTGTACGCGGCAAACTGTGCGCCCGCTCGAGCGCAGGCCTCCACGATTTTCGGCACTTCGTGATCGGTCAACCCCGGAATAATCGGCGCTACCATCACGCCAACGGGAATGCCCGCGGCGCGAAGAGTCGCGACAGCCTCCAGGCGCGCCGCTGGCGAAGAGGTGCGTGGCTCCAGCACCCGCTGCAAACTTGGGTCGAGGGAAGTAACGGATACATTCACGGCCGCGGCGTGATGCCGCGCCAGCTCGCCGAGCAGATCGGCATCGCGGGTGACGAGCCGGTTCTTGGTGATGATCGCCACCGGATTGCGAAACTTCGCCAACACTTCGAGACAGCCGCGCGTGATGCGCAGCTTTCGCTCGATCGGTTGATACGGATCGGTCACTCCGCTCATCACCACCACTTGCGGCTTCCATTTCGGCGACGACAACTCCGCCTCCAGGAGTTTGGGCGCATCCGTCTTCACCATGATTTTGCTCTCGAAATCGAGACCGGCGGAGAGTCCCAGGTATTCGTGAGTCGGCCGCGCGAAACAATAGATGCAGCCGTGTTCGCAGCCGCGGTAGGGATTTACGCTGGTTTCAAAACCGACGTCAGGACTGTCGTTTCTTGCGATGATCGTCCGGGTTCCGTCGCGAAAGAATTGCGTGTCGCGACGCGGTCTCTCTTCATCCTCGGTCGGGTCGATCTGAACCACATCCGGATCGCCCAGATCAAGATGAAGTTTCTCAAATCGGTTGGCCGGACTCCACGAGGCCCCTCGTCCATGGATCGCAGGAGATGGCGGTGGCGCCTCCTCGACGATGGGGACGAACTTCTTTTTAGCCTTCGTGACAGCATCTGGCATGGGCTAAGTTCACATGAACATATTCAAATGTCTAAAGCGAAAGTTGAGCCTCGATCTCGGTGTTTCCAAAAACGGCGATGCGCCAAGTCTTTTCGAATCGATGGCCATGGAAAGGAAAATTGCGCGGGTGGGGTCGCCGTTGACAAACCGAACCAGTATTTTCAGGCCGGCGGGATTCGCCGGCACGCGTCGTCGAGAAAATTAAATGCATTTGCATTGACTCTGGTTGCGGCTTCTCCTACGAAGGCCGCGATATCCATCTGAAATCGGCAGCTTGCGCCCCGGGAGCTCCTCATCTTCAGAAATAGAAAAGAAAAACAAAAACAAAAACGGGGCAAAGAAAGGTTCCCTCCATGATCATTCCGCCGTTCTCTGCTCTTCCATGCGCCGTTTCGACCGGTTCGCGTTGTTCCGCGGACCGTCGCCGTTTTAGAATCACCGCGGCCGCAGGCCGTGGTTCCATCACCGCCATTCTGCTGACGCTCACCCTTTGTTTGGGGGCGCCTTCCCGTGAATGCGCCGCCGTTGATTTTCACGTGCTCAAAAACTTCACCGAGACAGAGGGCGCTCACCCGTTTTCGGATCTGGTGCAGGGGACTGATGGCAAGCTCTACGGCACCACCACGACCGGCAACAACAGCACGGATCACGACACCATTTTCAGGATCAACACCGACGGGTCCGGGTTTACTGTCCTAAAAAATCTCGATTCTCCCACGACGGGAGGCAACTGCTGGTCCGGGCTGCTGCTGGGAAGCGACGGCATGCTTTATGGAACGGCCTATTATGGCGGCACTGGAGGCGACGGCACAATCTTCAAGCTCAATCAGGACGGGACAGGCTTTGTGGTTTTGAAGAACTTCAATGCGGCCACCACCGGCGGGTCACCATATGCCAAGTTGATCCAGGGAGGGGATGGTGTGCTTTATGGAACGACCTATGTGGGCGGAACTGGCAACGCCGGGACGGTGTTCAAGCTGAACCCGGACGGCAGCGGCTTCACCGTGCTGAAACATTTTGTTAACTCGACCACCGGCGGTCATCCAACGGCCCCGGTCACCCTGGGATCCGATGGTGCGCTTTACGGCACCGCCCTTCAAGGCGGCTACAACTTTAACGGGACGATTTTCACACTTAATACCGACGGCAGCGGTTTCACCGTTCTCCACCAGTTGGACTCGGAGTCGACCGGTTCGTTCCCCCAGGCCGGTCTGTTACTCGGAACCGACGGCAAATTCTACGGGTCGACCAGTGATGGAGGCGATTTTCACGGCGGCACGATTTTTAAGATGAGCTCGGAGGGGAGCAAATTCAGCGTGCTCAAGAGCCTCGATCCTATCGTGGATGGCGCCGTCCCTTGTGGCGGAATGATTGAAGGTGCGAACGGCAAGATCTACGGCACGACCCTCCACGGCGGCAGATATCAAAGCTGGGGCACCGTGTTCGAGATGAGCACAGACGGCTCTGAATACCGCATCGTGAAACGCTTTGATAACGCCACGATCGGCAGTTTTGTTTACGCGGGTGTGATCGAGGGAACTGATGGCGCGCTCTACGGTGCCGCGGCTTATGGCGGGAGCGAAGACTTCGGCACGCTCTATCGGTTGTGGCCGACCGAGAATGGCGCGCCGACCGCTGTGGCTGGTCCCAACCAAACGATCCCTGCGGGCGGATCCGTGTCTCTGGACGGCAGCGCTTCATTCGATGACGACACGACGCCGTCCTTACTCGTTTACGACTGGAGTTTTGCGTCGATCCCCATCGGAAGCACGGCGACGCTTGAGGGCGCCAATACGGCGACGCCGAGTTTTACGACCGATCTCACGGGCGGCTATTTCATTCAGCTCATTGTCACTGATGAAGACGGGCTTTCCAGCCCACCCAAAACCATGAAGGTAAAGGCACTCGAGGTAGAGGAGGATCCCTAAGCTCGAACCGATTACTGCGATCCCGCGCGACCGCTTCCCTTACATCGAGTCTTGTTCCGTTCCGGCCAAATGCCAGAATAGAGCTGGCTGAATTTGGAGGGGTGGTCGAGCGGTTGATGGCTCCGGTCTTGAAAACCGGCAGGGCGCAAGCCCTCGTGGGTTCGAATCCCACCCCCTCCGCCATTCAATTTCGGATTTAGGATTTCCGATTTCGGATTGCTGGCGGGATCCAGTGCACGACGAAGTAAGCGATTAGCACGCCGATCATGGAAGCGCACACAACATCGGAGAGGTAATGCGCGGCGACGTACATCCGTGAGAAGGCGATCAAGAGCGGAATCACCAGGAAACCGAGACCGATCCGCCAGCTGGCCAATGCCAGCGTCGCGAAAAATGCGGTCGATGCCGCGGTGTGCCCGGAGGGGAATGCATTGTAGCGTGAGCTTACGCGCGGGCCGTTCCACTCCGCTTCAGTCTGAACGCCGGGACGGGCGCGACCGGTAGATATTTTTATCACGCGCGCCGCGGCTCCAGCCAGAGCGCAAGCGAGGATCATCGCCGCAAAGATGCGCATCCATTTACTGCTCCGCCGCCAATACGCGAGCACCAGGAGGGTGAGTCCGAGCACCATGTGCCCGGGCCAGTCGCCCAAACGGCTTACGCCCCGCATGAAATTTTTCAGGGCTGCGTTTTGATGTTGGGCGATCCAAGCCTGCGCGCCGGCATCGAACCAAAAGCACGCCAGGAGGAGGAGGAGACCGGCGAAACCGAAAGCGACGCACCACCAGCGAACCGCGCCCCTCCCCTGAATTTCCCGTTTGTGTTTCACCTGTGGCTATCTTTCAATTCCGCTCTGTCACCCGCAATCCGCAATTTCGCTTTAATCTTTCTGGGCAGCCTGCTCCTGCACGTGGCTGGCACCTGGAGCATACCGCTGGTCGATCGGGACGAACCGCGTTTTGCGGAGGCGTCCCGCGAGATGCGAGAGCGCCGTGATTACGTCGTTCCGTACTTCAATGATAAGTACCGCTTCGACAAACCGCCATTCATCTATTGGACGCAGGTCGCGAGTTACACCGTCTTCGGAGAAAACGAATTCGGGGCCCGGTTGCCTTCGGCCGTCGCCGCGGCGTTGACCGCGGTCCTGCTCTTCGCCTGGGGGCGCCGGCTCGGGAACGAACGCATCGGTTGGTGGGCGGCAATCATTTTCAGTCTTTGTCTGCAGGTTTTCATCCACGCCAAGGCCGCCGTGGCCGATATGTGGCTGGTCTTTTTCGTGACCGGCGCGCATTGGGCTGGGTTTGAATTGATCGCCGACTCGTTAGGCTCGGTGACTTCGGAGGACCAGCGCCGCTTGAAATATTGGCGGCTCGCATTCTACGTCGCTCTCGGATTTGCCTTCCTCGCCAAAGGTCCACTCGGGTGGATTCCGCTCTTGACGGTCGCGAGCGCAAAATTGTTCGTCCGCGGGCCATCATTCTATCGGCGCTTCTGGTTCGTGACGGGAATATTGGGCACGCTCGCGATCGTTTGCGCCTGGGGCATCCCCGCGTTGGTCCGCACGAACGGCGAATTCTTTCGCGTCGGCATTGGTCGTCACGTAGTCGAGCGCTCGTTCAACGTCCTCGAAGGCCACGGCGCGAACTCGGTGGCCGCCTATCTCGCGAGCTTGCCGTTCTATTTTGTCGGGGTCTTCCTCAGTTTTTTCCCGTGGTCGATCAAACTGCCCGCTTTGACCAGGCATCTCTGGCGAAAGCGCGACGCCATCGACAACTATTTGATTTCGGGAACGGCAATCGTTTTCATCATTATGACGCTGGTCAAAACGAAGTTGCCGCATTACACCCTCCCGGCTTTTCCACTGCTCGCGCTCTTGCTGGCGCGACATCTTTTTGCCTTGCCCGGTTCGCCTCGATTGCCGGTCCGGGCTGCGCTCGGCGCGGCCGCGGTTTCACTTTGCGTGGCGTTGCTCGCCTTTCCTCTTTTGGCGCGCACGTTTCCATCCGCGCAGCTTTATAAATTGTCTCGCAACGATCTTCTCCCGGAAATGGATTTTGCGAACGTCGACTACGCCGAGCCCAGCGTGGTCTGGTATTTTCGCAGCCGCGCGCATGGATTCTTCCGCGGCCTCGATCCTGATCAAGTGCAAAAATTCATGACGTATCCGGGCCCGCGCTTTGTCATTGTGCCCACGCCGGTGGCCAGAGCCGCCTACCCGGAGATTCCTCCGAATTGGAAGACTTACAAAGCGCGTGGATTTACTTTTGTGAAGGGCCGGCCCACCGATCTGACGATGATTTTGAAACCGACCCAGTGAATGGGGCGTTGGTCGGTTGCAGTTTGAGGCGGGTCTGTTAGGGATTCGGACAATGATCACTTTTCTCGACGGCAAACTCGCGTCGGCGTTGCCTACGCAAGCGATCGTGAACGTCGGCGGCGTCGGTTACGAAGTCTTCATTCCACTTTCGAGCTACGACAAACTTCCCGCTGCCGGACAGCCGGTCCAGATTCTCACTCATCTTCATGTCCGCGAAGACGCTCACATTCTCTATGGCTTCATGACCGCGGCGGAGCGGGATCTTTTTCGTTTGCTTGTCAATCACGTCAGCGGCATCGGCCCGAAACTTGCCCTGGCGGTTTTGAGCGGAATGAGCGTGAGCAATTTCAAAAGCGCGGTTGTGAACGCCGACACCACGTCGCTCTCGAAGATTAGCGGCCTCGGGAAAAAGACAGCGGAGCGAATCGTGCTGGAATTAAAAGACAAGCTGGGGGTGGTCGCGGCGTGGGAAGCGGCCAGCGCGGCGCACGCGCCCACTGCCGAGCAAAGCCAGGCGAACGAAGCAGTGCTGGCGCTGATCGCGCTCGGATACAAGCAAGTCGATGCGCATAAGGCGGTGCGCGAGTTGCAGGAGAAAGAGGGCGATATCAAGACCGCGGAGGAATTGGTGAAAAGCGCGTTGAAGAAGATGGCAGCAGGGAGATAGCCGCCTGCGGCGGAACGTCCAACGTCCAACGCTCAACGTCCAACGTTCAATGGAAGAGAGAGCGGCTCACTGCTGAGTTTGTGTCCAGAGCGATTCCTGTCTCGGCGCCTCTGAAGTTCAGCGGCCTGCTCGCGAAAGCTTTCGGAGTTGGACGTTGGACGTTGGACGTTGGACGTTAGGCGCGAAGCGCCTTCCCAACACCTGCCAATGCTCGCCGAATCCGACCAATTCGCCTCGATCCGATCCGCCTTCCCGAAAGAGGGCCTCTTCGCCGAAAAGGACTTCCTTCTTTCGCCCGATCCTTTTCCGATCGAGAGCGCATTCGCAAAAGATCTCGAGCAGCTCGGACATCGCCTCTTCGTTTTCCAACGCGCGTGCAATGAGCTTTACCAGCGCAGTGTCAAAGGCAAACAACCCGCCTGGATCGCCGCGTACCTCGATGCTGGAAAGCCAGCCGAGCTGGTTGAATTCTCTCGCGAAAAACAATTTCGCGATGATCTACCGCAGGTCATTCGCCCAGATCTGATTCTGACCGAGACCGGCTACACCATCGCCGAAATTGATTCCGTACCCGGTGGGATCGGTCTGACCGGATGGCTGGATCAAACTTACGGCTCTATCGGCAAAGATGTGATCGGCGGCCCGGAAGGGATGATCGATGGCTTTCGAAGCCTGCTGCCGGATGGCGGCGACATCGTGATTTCGGAGGAATCGTCCACCTACCGCCCGGAGATGAATTGGATCGTGGCGCAGCTCAACACGCACAGCACCACGCAACCGCTCGACCACTCAACCGCTCAACCCCGATGGCGCGTGGTCGATGCCGAAACCTACCAACCATCGCCGGGCCGCAATGTTTACCGCTTCTTCGAATTATTCGATCTTCCGAATTTTCCGCAAATCCCCGCGCTAATGAGCGCCGTCCGGGATGGCGCGGTGCGGGTCACGCCGCCATTCAAGCCGTATCTCGAAGAAAAAATGTGGTTCGCTCTTTTTTGGATGCGACCTCTGCGCGAATTCTGGCGACGCGAACTCGGGGAGAAATACTTTTTGAAATTGCAGGAGGCGATTCCCTATACCTGGCCGCTCGATCCGGCTCCGTTGCCTCAGCATGCGGTTATTCCGCGACTAGAGATCCAGGATTGGCGCGAGGCCGGGAAGCTCAGTCAAAAGGAGCGCGATCTTCTGATCAAGGTGAGCGGGTTTTCACCGCTGGGGTGGGGGAGCCGCGGAGTGACTGTCGGGTCCGACGTTCCGCAGACGGAGTGGGAGAAACAAATCGATGAAGCGCTCGCGAGTTTCGAGACCTCACCGCGAATCATGCAGCGCTTTCACAAAGCACGCTTGATCGATCACCGCTATTGGGACAATGAGACGGGCGAAGTGAAAACGATGCGCGGCCGGGTCCGGCTTTGCCCCTACTTTTTTGTCGAACAGGGAAAAGTCACACTGCGCGGCTCGCTCGCCACGATCGTTCCCGCTGACAAAAAACTCCTCCACGGAATGCGCGACGCCATCCTGGCGCCGAGCGGTCCCGTTTTGTAGCGGCGGTCTGTGATCGCCGAACTTCTCGGTTAGCGCTCAGCGGGAGATTCAGTTGATTCGGCTTGCGCGCCCCAACTAATCGTCGCGAATTCGCTCCGGTAATGAAAATCGAGGCTGAACTCGGCCCCTTCCTTGCGCCAATTGAAACTCATCCCGATGGAGTCCGCGGGCCCATCGCTCTCGGCTGGCAACTCGATGCGCCGTGTACTGTCGCCATAAAGATCCTGGAGAATCGGCATGCACCGCAGAAGGAGATCATGCGC
>Ga0193744_1000112_pt1 | contig 29031 bp, 28 predicted proteins | sample L1a1metaG_FD_143056 | JGI IMG/M metagenome (GOLD analysis project Ga0193744, IMG submission 143056) | Soil microbial communities from a riparian zone of the East river system, Colorado, United States - L1a1 | ecosystem: Environmental > Terrestrial > Soil > Riparian zone | place: USA: East River...
CCACTGATGATGATATGTTTACACTTAAGACAGTAGAATGCCTTGGATCATGTGGTACCGCACCTATGATGATGATTGGTGCAGATTACTATGAAAATTTAACACTAGACAGTGTAGATCAGATAATGGATAAATGCAAACAAACTAATAAACGTTCAAGTTATTTGGTTGATAAAATGTTAGGATAGTAGATATGGCAAAGAAACTGCTTTTAGAACATATAGAGGTACCTGGTATTGAGACCTATGAAGTCTACCGTAAACATGGTGGATATAAATCAGTTGAAAAGGCGCTGGCATCTAAGAATCCGGATGGAATAGTAGAAGAAGTTAAGAAATCGGGTTTACGAGGACGTGGAGGAGCAGGGTTCCCTACCGGATTAAAGTGGAGTTTCCTTGCTAAGCCTGAAGGAGTAGCAAGATATCTCGTTTGTAATGCGGATGAATCTGAACCAGGTACCTTTAAGGACAGGTATTTAATGGAGAAGTTGCCACATTTATTGGTAGAAGGTATGATTACTTCCAGTTTTGCCCTGGGTGCTAATACCTCATTTATATATATACGGGGAGAATATTTCTATATCCTGAGAATTTTAGAGAAAGCTATAAAGGAAGCATATGAGAATGGTTGGTTAGGTAAAAATATTAAAGGATCCGGTTTTGATCATGATCTTTACGTTCAGATTGGTGCCGGTGCGTATATATGTGGTGAGGAAACTGCCTTACTTGAAAGCCTGGAGGGTAAAAGAGGTAATCCAAGAATCAAACCTCCTTTTCCAGCAGTTTCCGGACTTTATGGCTGCCCTACGGTTGTAAATAATGTAGAAACTATTACAGCTGTGGTTCCTATTGTAAATAATGGTGGAGAAGAATATGCTAAATTAGGTATAGATAAGAGTACCGGTACTAAGTTAATTTCTGCCAGTGGGCATATTAACAGACCCGGTGTTTATGAAATAGAACTTGGTGTACCGGTTGAAGAGTTTATATATTCGGATGAATATTGTGGAGGTATTAAAAATGGGAAAGCGCTAAAAGCCGTAGTTGCCGGAGGTTCTTCAGTTCCCATATTACCGGCTTATCTTATACTTAAAACTGCTAATGGAGAACCCCGTTTAATGACATATGAATCTTTAGGGGATGGAGGTTTTGCAACCGGAACAATGTTAGGTTCCGGTGGATTTATAGTAATGGATGAAACAACCAGTATTGTAAAAAATCTATGGAACTTTACCAGGTTTTACCATCATGAGAGTTGTGGACAATGTAGCCCCTGTAGAGAAGGAACAGGTTGGATGGAGAAAGTATTACACAAGATTTTGGACGGACATGGTTCAATTAAAGATATTGATCTGTTATGGGATATACAATCTAAAATCGAAGGAAAAACAATATGTCCATTAGGTGAAGCTGCTGCCTGGCCGGTAGCAAGCGCCATTAGACACTTTAGAAGTGAATTTGAGGATTATGTATTAAATCCTGAAAAGATAGTAGATGTCAAACATTATTACAGTGTGAATAAGCTTATGGAAGTTTAATATTAGATAAAGAAATTATAGGCAAATGCCAAAAGTAACAATAGACAATATAAGCATTGAAGTTCCGGATGGGACAACCATTTTGCAAGCTGCCAGGATGATTGGTGGAGATGTGGTACCACCTGCAATGTGCTATTATACAAATCTAAAAACCAGTGGTGGGTATTGCAGAACGTGTATAGTAAAAGTAGAACAAGGATCTGCAAAAGATCCTCGGCCGATGCCTAAGCCTGTAATATCCTGTAGAACAACTGTAATGGATGGAATGGTGGTGAGTAATAAAACTTCACCTGAAATATTGGAAGCAAGAGCGGGGGTAGTTGAGTTTCTATTGATCAATCACCCCTTAGATTGTCCAATTTGTGATCAGGCAGGTGAATGTGAATTACAAAATCTAAGTTATGAAAACGGAAAAGAAGCAACCCGTTATGAATTTGAAAGAAGGACATTTGAAAAAATAGACATAGGAGATTTTATACAACTGCATATGACCCGTTGTATACTTTGTTATCGTTGCGTTAAGGTCGCAGACCAACTTACCCCTGAAAGGCTTCATGGAGTTTTAAACAGAGGAGACGTTTCTGAAATCAGTACTTATATTCAACAAGCAATTGAAAATGATTTCTCTGGAAATATGATTGATGTTTGCCCTGTTGGTGCCTTAACTGATAAAACATTCCGATTTAAAAGCAGAGTTTGGTTTACAAAACCGGTTTATGCCCATCGTGACTGTCCAACTTGTAGTGGAAAAGTAACTTTATGGTATCAAAGTGATGAAGTATTAAGAGTAACAGGCAGAAAAGATCCATATGGAGAAGTAGCAGAGTTTATTTGCAATTCTTGCAGATTTGAACATAAAAGAACTTCGGATTGGGCAATTGAAGGACCTGCAAATGTAGATACTCACTCAGTTATTTACCAAAACCACGATGAGCACTTGATTCCAGAATCAAATGTTCAAATATTGCCAGATTTGCCTGGAGTACATTTGATTAAAAATTTAGAAAGTTAAATATGTTGAGCACCTACATTATAATAAAGGTTTCATTAATACTAATTCTCTTTTTGGTAACCTTGGGGATTGCAGCCTATTCCACTTATGCAGAAAGAAAAGTAGCTGCTTTTTTACAAGACAGATTAGGCCCTAACAGAGCTGGTATTTATGGCCTATTGCAGCCTCTTGCTGATGGAGCAAAGATGTTTTTTAAGGAAGAAATTATACCAGCTACTTCTGACAAATTTATTTTTGTATTAGGGCCTTCCCTATTCATGATAACTGCTTTAATGACTAGTGCTATTGTACCATGGGGGCCAGATATTACAGTAAATGGAACTGCCTATTCTTTGCAAGTTGCAGATATAAATATTGGTTTACTTTATTTATTCGGTGTGGTTTCAATAGGAATCTATGGTATAATGCTGGGTGGTTGGGCTTCAAATAACAAATATTCTTTATTAGGATCAGTCAGGGCTTCTTCTCAAATGATTAGTTATGAACTGGCCATGGGATTATCGGTAATTGGAATACTGCTATATACCGGATCTTTAAGTCTTAAAGACATAGTGGCCCATCAACAAGGTTTTCACTGGAATGTTTTTTATCAACCATTGGCTTTTTTAATATTTTTAATTTGTGCTTTTGCAGAATGTAACCGATCTCCATTTGACCTCGCCGAATGCGAAACAGAATTAATAGGGGGTTTTCATACTGAGTATTCCAGCATGAAGTTAGGCTTGTATCTATTTGCAGAATATATTCATATGTTTATTTCATCTGCTGTAATTGCCTGTTTGTTTTTTGGTGGATATAATTTCCCCTTTATGGATAAATTAGGCTTATCGCCAAACTGGATGGCACTCATTGGAGTGATGGTATTATTTGCAAAGATCTTCTTTTTCATATTCTTCTTTATGTGGGTAAGATGGACAATACCGAGATTCCGCTATGACCAGTTAATGAAATTAGGATGGCAGATTCTTATACCACTTGCTTTATTTAATATTATGGCTACAGGTGGCTGGTTGACTCTTAAACAATATTTTAATTTTTAAAGAATGTATTCTAATTTATCAAAGAAAAAGAAGGAAGTATCTAAGGGTCAAAGAGAATTGAGTTTTTGGGAGAATCTGTATTTGCCCACTATAATCAATGGTATGAGAATTACCTTTAGTCATTTCTTTAAGAAAAAAGTCACTTTAAATTATCCGGAAGTAACCAGGACCTTTAGTGACATTTATCGTGGTATGCATGTATTGAAAAGAGATGAACAAGGAAGAGAAAACTGCACTGCCTGTGGTCTTTGCGCTGTTGCATGTCCGGCTGAAGCTATAACCATGATTGCAGCAGAGAGAAAAAAAGGAGAAGAGCATTTATATAGAGAAGAGAAATATGCTTCTATGTATGAAATCAATATGCTCAGATGTATATTTTGTGGACTTTGTGAGGAAGCTTGTCCAAAAGATGCTATATACCTGACTCCAAGAAAAGTCCCTTCAGAATACGAAAGAGACATATTCATTTATGGTAAAGATATTCTTGTTGAACCTATAGATCAAAGAGTGGATATTTCAAAAAGAAAAAAACCCTATATAGGAACAAATCCAAATATTCATTATTCAGCTTAATTGTTTAATTTCGCCCGTAAATCAGGCAAGTGATGGTGCAGTATACTTTTTATTTTTTATCACTTATAGCGATTATTTCAGCATTCCTGGTAGTCTTTTCCAAGAGTCCGGTGCATAGTGTATTGTATCTCGTTACATGCTTTTTTGCAATAGCAGGGCATTTTTTGCTTTTAAATGCCCAATTTCTGGCAGTAGTACATATTATTGTGTATGGTGGAGCCATAATGGTCTTGTTTCTGTTTGTGGTGATGATGTTAAATCTCAATAAAGAAAGTGATAATCAAAAGTCAAGTTATATTAAATTGGCAGCTATTGTTGCCAGTGGAATATTATTATTAACCATAGTTGCTTCAATTAAGTCTTTTGAAATTGGAGACCAAATGGTCAATCCATTAAAAGGTCAGGGGTCAGTTCAATCAATTGGGAAAGAACTCTTTTCTACTTTCTTATTACCTTTTGAAATATCTTCAATATTATTATTTGCAGCTATTGTTGGTACCGTTATGCTTGCTAAAAAAGAACTAGATTAATATGTTAGATTCTATTCAACAAATTCCTTTGAATTATTATATACTGTTGAGTACAGTTTTGTTTTCCATTGGAGTACTTGGGGTACTATTAAGAAGAAATGCTATAATCATATTTATGTGTATTGAACTAATGCTTAATGCAGTCAATTTATTATTGGTGGCTTTCTCAGCTTACTCTCAAAATTCAGCAGGCCAGACCTTTGTATTCTTTGTCATGATTATAGCTGCAGCAGAAGTAGCAGTTGGATTAGCAATCTTAGTAATGGTATATAGAAATGTACATTCTGTAGACATAGAAAAACTACAAAATTTAAAGTGGTAATTAAATATTTAATAAAGTAAGAAGCTTTATGAGAGAACTAGTTTTATGGATTCCACTTTTACCACTTATTGGGTTCATCATCAATATAATATGGGGAAAGCAATTACCGAAAATAATAAGTGGTGGTATTGGGAAATTAAGCGTGCTTGCTAGCTTTATATTAGTATGTATAGTATGGCCAAGTGTTTCCAGTAACCAGGGACCCGTTACTTATGCCTATTTAAACTGGATAGAAACTTCAAGTTTTACCATTCCATTTAGTTTCCTAATTGATCATCTCACTCTTGTTATGTTAGGCATAATTACAGGTGTTGGATTTCTGATTCATTTATATTCTGATGGATATATGAAAGAAGATGAAGCATATTATAGATTTTTTGCATACCTCAATCTATTCATCTTTTTCATGCTCCTACTTGTTATGGGCTCCAACCTCTTGATTACATTTATTGGCTGGGAAGGTGTAGGATTATGTTCTTATCTACTTATCGGGTTTTGGTTTAAAGATCATGCAAATAACGATGCAGCTAATAAAGCTTTTGTAATAAACCGAATTGGTGATCTTGGTTTTTTAATTGGAATTTTTCTTTGTCTATATCACTATAAAACATTAGACTATGCTGCATTAAATTCAATAGCTGCTACCATTCCGATTGGTGCTACAGTTGTTACTTTAATAACGCTTTCTTTATTTTTTGGAGCTACCGGAAAAAGTGCGCAAATACCTTTATATACCTGGTTGCCTGATGCTATGGCAGGGCCTACACCGGTTTCTGCATTAATACATGCTGCAACTATGGTTACTGCAGGTATCTATTTGATTGCCCGTTTGAATGGACTATTTTTAGCTGCTCCCCTTACTATGAATATCATATTCTGTATAGGTATTACAACTGCATTTTTGGCGGCTATAATGGCAATAAAACAAAATGACATTAAGAAAGTACTTGCATACTCTACCGTAAGCCAATTAGGTTATATGTTTGCAGCATTAGGAGCAGGAGCTTTTGCCTCTGGTATGTTTCACCTTACAACACATGCATTTTTTAAAGCCTTATTATTCCTTTGTGCAGGGAGTGTAATACATGCTATGAGTGGTGAACAGGATATAAGGAAAATGGGTGGGTTAAAAGGAAATCTAAAAATAACACATCTTTGTTTTTTGATAGGCACACTGGCTATTTCCGGAGTACCCCCGTTTGCTGGATTCTTTTCAAAAGATGAAATACTCGCTGTGACATATACAAAATCTTTCTGGATGTTTGTTTTACTTTCTGTAACCTCTGTCTTTACAGCGATCTATATGTTTAGATTATATTTCCTGACTTTCCATGGTCCATTCAGAGGAACAGAAGACCAGAAACATCACCTCCATGAATCTCCCTGGACCATGACTTTGCCATTAGTGATCTTGGCAATCTTAGCAGTTTTTGGTGGTTTTTTAGGAATTCCAGAAGTATTTCATATGCCCCATATATTTAAAACTTTCTTATCCACAGTTATTTCAAAACCTGGCACGGAGGTTTCTCATTTTTTTGAATATTGCCTGATGGGTGTTTCCATACTCGCATTGATCATAATAGTTATTGGGGTATACAAATATTACATAAAGAACAATAACTTACCTGAGGCGAGTGAATCCACCCTCAATTGGTGGCAAAAGGCGATTTATAATAAGTTTTATATCGATGAACTATACAATGCAGTTATTGTAAATCCAATTACTCAGCTATCCAAATGGGTATATAGAATATTAGACAGAAAGATAACGGATGGAATAGTGAACCAAATAGGTTTAAGTACCCTGTTGTCAGGACAAAGTATGAGGAAGTTGCAAACCGGAGGAACCGGATTTTATATATTTGCTATGGTGATAGGTATCATTGCGATGTTATGTATAAATTTTTTATTTAAATGATTTCATTAGCGCTCATAGTTATACCTTTTATTTTTGCTTTTGTGGTTGCATTCTGCAATACAAACACAGCCAGGCTTCTTGCCATTATAGCTTCTATTATTAATCTACTGGTGACTGCCTATGCCTTTAGTCAATTTGATAAGACATCTGATTATCAATTTGCTTATTTAGCAGATTGGATTCCTTCTATTGGGGCTAAATTTCATATAGGAATGGATGGTATTAATATTTTATTAATACTTCTCACAAACATACTCAGTCCTATCATATTAATCAGTACAGTTGTAAATCACAACAAACCATCATTGATGTATGGCTTGATCCTGTTTATGCAAGCTGCCTTGTTAGGTGTATTTTTGTCATTAGACGTTTTATTATATTACCTTTTTTGGGAACTTGCTTTATTGCCTATCTACCTTATCATCTTACTGTGGGGAAGTGAAAATAAGTATAAAACAGTAGTGAAGTTTTTCATTTATACTTTGGCAGGTTCCTTATTAATGTTAGCCAGTATCTTATATGTTTACTTAAAATCTCCAGGTGGTAATTTCTCAATAGATAACTTTTATAATAATCACCTAAGTGTACTGGAACAGAAATGGGTATTCATTGGATTCTTTGCTGCATTTGCTATTAAAATACCCATTATTCCTTTTCATACATGGCAGGCATCAACTTATACGGAAGCTCCAACTAGTGGCACCATGCTTTTAGCAGGTATTATGCTTAAAATGGGTACCTATAGTTTATTAAGATGGTTATTGCCTATTACACCACTGGCTTTAAGTTCTATGTTGCCTTATGCAATAGGATTAGCTGTAATAGGAATTTTATTGGGCTCCATAATAGCTCTAACGCAAAAACATTTCAAAACACTGTTAGCATATTCATCTTTAGCACATGTTGGCTTGATAAGTGCCGGAATATTTGCCTTAAATATGGATGGTATGAAAGGTGGCCTTCTACAGATGTTTAATCATGGAATAATTGTAGTGGGTTTATTTTATATAGCTGAAATAGTAAACAGAAGAACTTCATCTTATCAACTTTCAGAATTGGGTGGCATCAGATCATTTGCACCTCAATTAGCATCTTACTTTTTAATTCTATTATTAGCTAGTGTAGCTCTCCCTTTAACCAATGGATTTATAGGTGAGTTTCTTTTATTGAACGGACTATTTCAATATAATATGTGGGTATCAGCAATTGCCGGACTTACCATCATCCTCGGTGCAGCTTATATGCTCAGATTATATCAAAAGACAATGTTGGGATTGAATTACCAATATCAAAGAATTATTCCCGATCTAAGTATTACTGAAAAAACGGTTTTGATACCCTTATGTATTATCATAATTTATATAGGGATATTCCCGGGATATTTACTGGATGTAATAAACCCAAGTGTTGAGAAATTATTGAGTATTATAAAAATAGTGAACTGATGTCAGCCCTAATCATATTGTCATTGCTTGGTGTAGTAGTATTGATGATGGGCCTTTTCCATCTCAAAAACAGAACCCTGATTTTAATAGTTCCCACGCTTATTGGATTAATCTATCTAAATACAACCGAATGGGGCGCAGATCAATATCATTTTAGCAAAATGGTATTTTTTGATAAATATGCACTTGGTTTTTCTTCTCTGTTAATAGCTATAACCACATTGATATTTATCTTGTGCAGTCAGCATTACAAAGCCTCATTTAAAGCCATAGAAGATATTTACGCACTATTACTTTTCTCATTAGCAGGAGGAATTTGCCTGGTTTCATATAATAACTTAATCATGCTATTCCTGGGTATTGAAATTCTCAGCATACCCCTTTATATATTAGCAGGTAGTAATAGAGATAATTATGCTTCAAATGAGGCATCTTTAAAGTATTTTTTAATGGGCGCATTTGCCAGCGCTATCATGCTATTTGGTATAGCAATGATATTTGGGGCCACTAATTCTTTTCAATTAGATGAAATTAAAGCAGTAGCATCCTATCCAAAACTACCATATGCAATGTATACGGGTATTTTCCTTACCATTGCCGGATTTTTGTTTAAGATATCTGCAGCACCTTTTCATTTCTGGGCTCCAGATGTATACCAGGGCTCTCCTTCACTGATTACCTCTTATATGGCCACAGTAGTAAAAACTGCAGCATTTGCTGCTTTCTTTAGATTCCTGTACCTTGGCTTTCATGACTTGGACGGTATTTGGGTGAATACTTTAATCGTTGTCACTGGACTTACCTTATTTGTAGGTAATCTCTCCGCATTATATCAAACTGACTTTAAAAGGTTAATGGCCTTTTCAGGAATTTCTCATGCAGGTTATCTTTTATTAGCTGTAGTTGCATTAAAGAATACCAGTGCAAATGCTCTGTTTTTCTATGCTACTTCCTATTGCCTGGCAAGTATTACTGCTTTTGCCATATTTTTAGCGATAAAAGAAAAAACTGCTGAATATTCAATTGAATCTATGAGAGGCTTATATAAGAAAAACCCTTTAATGGCATTTGGAATGTTATTGGCCTTTCTATCCCTTGCCGGAATTCCACCTCTTGCAGGATTCTTCGGTAAATACTTCTTGTTTATTGAGGTTTTTAAAGCTAATTTAATTCCACTGGTATTAATTGCAATTGTGAATACCCTTATTGGAGCTTATTATTATTTAAGAGTGATCAATACAATTTTTAGCGGGGATCCCGTCGGTGAACTTTCTGTAAAAAATTCTGTGCTATATAATTCAGTAATTGTTTTTGCTGCATTAGGATCTTTGGTACTCGGATTAATGCCTGGCTTGCTGAATGGGATTTTTAATTAAGCTGTAGGTGAGAGGTAAAAGGTGAAAAGTAAGAGGTAAGATGTAATATGTAGGAGTTCAAAATATCAAACCTCTTAGCTATTATTTATAAAAAACTTGTTAAATAGCCCATCTTTTTAATAAGCTCATGTATTTAAATCTTCCCATTATTTTTTGTAAAATATTTGTCATAGTGTAATTATTACCAAAAGCATAGTTGTTCAAAAGCTTGAATAATGGTAGTTTGCATAAAATTTATAAATTTTTAATGTTGAGAATAGAATTTTCCAATTGAATTATCATATTTTCGTGATTGGATTAGAAATAAATTAATTACCATTATAAAACTTAATAAAACCAGCGTTATGTCTGAAATGAGCAAACCAAATGCACCAGTACAAAAGAAGGAAAGCAATCTATTTTCGATTTTAGTTATTCCTGTAAGTTTAGTTGTTTGTATTGTAATTTACATGTTCGTATTGGGAAGTCCCGGCAACTTTGTAAATAATGATACACACAATAATCCAAAAGTAGGAAACTACATGGGTGTTGTTTACAAAGGTGGTACTATCGTTCCTATATTAATGACCCTATTTTTAATTGTATTAATTTATGTTATTGAAAGACTTTTAACTATCAGAAAGGCTAAAGGTGAGGGTGATGTAGATGAATTTTTAAAATCAGTTAAAGCTTCATTAGATAAAGGTGATGTTACAAATGCATTAAAAGCTTGTGATAAACAAAAAGGATCTGTAGCTAATGTGGTTAAAGCTACTCTGGAAAAATACAAAGAAATGGAATCTGAAACTGGGATGAATAAGGATCAGAAGATTCTCTCCATTCAGAAAGAAGTTGAAGAAGCAACTTCACTAGAGTTACCAATGCTAGAAAAAAACCTTGTATTCTTAGCTACTATTGCTTCTGTTGCAACCCTAATTGGTCTATTGGGAACAGTACTTGGTATGATCAAGGCATTTGCGGCATTGGCGATTGCTGGTAATCCGGATGCAACTGCACTCGCAACCGGTATCTCTGAGGCCCTGATCAATACGGCTTTAGGTATCTTGACTTCAGCAGTCGCAATTATCATGTATAACTTCTTTACAACAAAGATCGATGGACTTACATATCGAATTGATGAAGCAGGAGTTAGCATCGCACAATCATTTGCGTCAAGGCATTAAATTTATTGCTTGATAACCAACTCTTTTAAGTAAAAATGTATCTATAATAATAGCTACATATTATATGGTTCAATAAATTTATAGAAATGCCAAAAGTCAAAATACCTCGTAAGAGTACCTTAATAGACATGACGGCGATGTGTGATGTATCATTTCTATTGTTGACATTCTTTATGTTAACTACACAATTTCGCCCTGATGAACCTGTTATTGTAGAAACCCCGAGTTCCGTATCTGAAAGCAAAATACCTGATGGTGGTGTAATCTTATTAACCATGGATAAAACAGGAAGGGTATTTTATAGTATGAATGGTAAAACAACAAGAGACTCTATTTTAAATAGAATGAGTCGTATATACAATGTGCCGTTTACAGAGAAGCAAATGAAAGCATTCTCTAGTATGGAAAGTTTTGGAGTTCCAATTAACCAACTACCTGCTTTACTGGATAAATCAACAGAAGAGAGAAAGCAAATAAAACAACCTGGAATACCTGTTGATTCTACTCAAAATGAATTGGCAAATTGGGTTGAGACTTCCTTCCAGGCATATTCTAATGAAAAAGGTTCTATTCCATTAATTGCAATTAAAGGAGATGGAAAAGCTAATTTCATTGCTACCAAAAAGTTGATTGATGCATTGCAGGCAAAGAACTTTAATACCTTCGATTTTATTACAACCTTAGAAGGTAAGCCTACATCAGAAAGTGGGGCTAAATAATATTATCTGAGTTAAACGGTTTTTATTATTATATAATAAACAAAAAGAAGCAATATGGCTCAAATGGATACATCCGATTCGGGTGGCAAACATAAAAAAGGTGGGGTACGGTCGAAAAAGATGTCTACAAGAGTGGATATGACTCCAATGGTGGACCTTGCCTTCTTATTAGTAACGTTTTTCATGTTGACCACTACTTTCAATAAACCGACAGTAATGGATATTAAAATGCCTGCTAAAGTAAAAGATCTTAAAGATTTACAGGATGTTCCTGAATCAAAAACTATGTCAGTTATTTTAGGTGGTGGAGATACTATTTGGTATTATATGGGACTAAAACCTCAGTTAATCCAATCATCCTATGCGGCTGACGGTATCAGGAAAATATTATTGGATAAAAAGCAGGAAGTTATGAATAATAACGCTGGTAAAAATGATGCAATAGTATTAATAAAAGCTACTCCAAGATCAAATTTTAAGAATGTAGTAGATATGTTTGACGAAATGTCAATCACCAAAATTGGTACTTATGCATTGGTTGACTTGACAGATGATGAAAAAAAATTAATAACAGAAAAGCAAAATGGATCCCCTTCTGCTCCACCGCCAAGTGGTAACTAGGAGGGACTATAATCATTTTTTATAAATAATACTTTATGGAACCCAATACAGATTTTAAAAAACTAGATATACTGGATATTATCTTCATGGGAAGAAATAAGTCTTATGGTGCTTATTTTCTTAGAAGAATTTATCCTACACACATTAAGAAATCTCTGTTATGGGCCGTGTTAATATTCGTTTTTTGCTTAACGCTTCCAATGTGGATAGGATTAATTAAATTTGGTAAATCAGCAGATGATAAACCAGATGAAGTTAAAGTGGAACTTAAGAAGTTGGAAACTAAGAAACCAGATGAAAAATTACCACCCCCTCCACCTCCACCTCCTAAAGTGGAACCACCTAAACCTCCTAGTCAAAAATTCACACCACCTGTGATTAAAAAAGATGAAGAAGTTAAAAAGGAACCACCTAAAGTAGAGGATATAACTGTAAATACTGCAACAGAAACAGTAAAGAGTACTGAAACAAAATATGTACCTCAGGAACCTCCTAAGGTAGAATCTGCCCCGGTAGAGGATAATGATTCTAAAGTATTTGAATTTGTGGAACAAAATCCTTCATTCCCCGGTGGATATGAAGCCTTGAGCGCCTATTTATCTAAGAACATTAAATATCCGCCAATAGCCAGAGAAAATGGTATAGAAGGGAAAGTAATTCTTTCTTTTGTAGTAGATAAAAATGGTAAAATCAGAGATATAAAAGTTAAAAGAGGTATCGGTGGCGGCTGTGATGAAGAAGCTGTAAGGGTTGTAAAGTCAATGCCTGAATGGAAACCGGGTAAGCAAAATGGTAAAGCCGTAAATGTTATGTTTAATTTACCTGTTAACTTCAAACTGCAATAAACTAATAAAATAAATTAAATAATTGCAAACCGGATATCGGGCTAACCGGTATCCGGTTTTTATTTAAGCATATGCCAGAGAGAGAAACTTATCAAAAACAGGCCGGAAGGATTATTAGCTATTTTACTAGCTTAATGGCTTTGTTTTATTTAGCTGCAGGATTCTTTCTCATGTTCAGTAATGATGCAAAAAAAATGTTTAGTGTAAAGTTTTGTTTAATCATTGGCATAGGTTTAGTAATATATGGTTTGTTTCGTATCTACCGTTCATTTATTTATTATACCAAAGGCGAATAGTAAGTTAAATAGAAGTTAATAATGTTAAAAAACGAATTGTCTACTAAGGAGAAATGTTAATGAATAAAAACTAACTAATTACTTTTGTACAGTAAAATGAGAAAATATAAAAAATATAAAAATGGGGTTCCCTTTAAGTTTTACTACTTGGGTATTTATATAATTTTATTTTCCATAAGTTGTGCTCCTTCAAATTCTACTGAAAAAGAAAATACCTTGTCAACTCCATATAGCGGAAAAACGAAAATAGCAGTTGATGAGACATTCAAACCAATCATTGATTCACAACTTACTGTATTTGAAAAGACTTATCAAGCTGCACATATAACTGCAAATTATGTCCCGGAAGGAGAAGCTATTAAATCTCTGCTTGATGATTCCACCCAGTTAATTATTATTACCCGAAAACTATCGGATCAGGAAGATAAGTTCTTCCGTTCAAAGGATTATATACCCCATACTTCTGAAAGTGCTAAAGATGGTGTTGCAGTCATTCTTAATCATAATAATAATGATACCATCATGAGCTTTATTCAGTTAAATCAATTGCTCAAAGGTGAAATATCTAAATGGAAGGAAATAAATAAAGATTCTAAATCAGGGAATATTGAATTGGTTTTTGATAATTCATTATCTTCTACCTATCGTTTTTTACAAGAGAAATTTGATTTAAAGGGGCTTATTGCCAAAAACACATATAGCGCCGGTAACAATGAAAAGGTAATAGAGTACGTATCGAAAACACCTGGTGCCATGGGATTTATTGGAGTAAACTGGATTTCAGACTCTGATGATTCTACCGTTGTCGGATTTAAGAAAAGAATAAATGTGGTAGCAATATATCCAAAGCCCGAAATGAAAGGTGCAGGTGAAGCATATCAACCATATCAGGCTTATTTAGCTTTGGGATATTATCCATTAACCAGGTATGTATATTCGATTTGTACTGAGCCAAGGAATGGATTAGCTTCAGGTTTTTCGTCTTTTATCAATGGGCCGGTAGGACAAAAAATATTTGAAAAATCTGGATTAATGCCTGCACGATTGCCAGCAAGAATTATAAGAATTACTAAATAATATTTTACCAGTTTAAACTAACCAAACAATAAAAAGAATGAGAAAATTATTGTTAGCATTATTAAGCATATTTGTTTTCAGCAGTATGGGGGCACAGACTTTACAGGATGCCTACAAAATGCTAAATTATGAGAATTTCCCCAAGTCGAAGAAAGCCATGCAGCAATACATACAACAGAACCCAGGTTCACAGGAGGCACAATTTGCATTAGGAGCCCTTTTAAGTAGAACAAATAAACTAGACTCAGCTGCTATACTTTTTAATAAGGTAATGGAAATAAGGCCGCAATTAGCCAGGTGGCAGCAGGTTATATAGCTCTAAATAAAAAAAACACTGCGGAAACTAAACTTAATTTTGACAGAGCAATTAAAACAAGTAAATCTAAAGATGGAAATATTTACCGTCTGATAGGAGAAGCCTGGTTATATTCCCCCAATAAAAATCTGGATGAAGCAATAGAAAATCTTAAAAAAGCAGTTGCTATTGAAATTAAAAACCCAATAAGTTATTTTTCTCTTGGAGAAGCCTATTATAAAAAAGGAGAATTAGGACAGGCAGTAACACAATATGAGTTTACTACCGATTATGATAAGACTGCAGCCTGGGCCTATAGTAGGGTTGGTGAAATATTTAAAGCTGCAAAGAACTATCCAAAAGCATTAGAGTCACTAGAAAGCGCAGTAAAAGCTGACCCGGAATATCCATTTACTTATAAAGAACTTGCTGATTGGTACTATGATTATCAAAAGTATGCTGATGCACTAATTAATTTTGAGAAATATTTAAAACTAACTGGCGATAATAGTATTGATACCAAAATCAGATATAGCTCCATCTTATTTTATAATAAACAATACGACAAAACTATTTCTTTAGTTAATGAAATTTTGAAAGTTGATTCTTCCAGAAATTACATGGTCAGGTTATTGGGCTACAGCTATTTTGAGCAGGGTGACAGTTTAGCCGCCCGTAACATGATGAATAAATACTTTGCTAAAGCAACTCCCGATAAAATCATTTATTCTGACTATCAATACTTAGCTAAAACACAACTGAAATTTGGTCAGGATTCCTTGGCTTTTCTAAGTTATGAGAAATCTATAGCTACTGATTCAACTAAGGTAGATGTTTATAATGAGCTGGCTACTTTGTACTATAGTAAAGGCAAGTATTTAAATGCCGCTAAAACTTATGCCAGAAAACTGACTAAACTTGAAAGACCAAGTTTACAAAACTATTTTGATGTAGCATTTGCATATTATAAAGCTCAGGATTATCAGAATGCACTGGTTGCTTTCGGAAAAATAAGTGAAAAATGGCCTGACCGTTTGGAAGGTCATATTTACCAGGCAAGATCAGCTGCATTTCTTGATCCGGAATCTACCCAGCAAATGGCAAAACCATATTATGATAAAGTAATAGAAAAAGGAGAAGTAGACCCTGTTAAGTATAAAGATTACCTCATGGAAGCATATTCTTATATGTATTACCTGGCATTAAATGCAAAAGATAAAGTGACTGCCAAAACATTTGTGGATAAAATGCTAAAGATTGATCCTAATAATGAAGAAACTGTTAAATTACTAAAGGCAACAGAATAAAAAAATGAAAAACCCATTATACTTATTAGTGGGTTTTTTATTTAAAAATACTATGTACAATGAAACAAATTTATACCCAATAATGTATACTTAACTGGAAATGTATATTTTTGAGATACGATTAGAGATTTGATTTAATAACCTTGAATTTTACCTGGCGTGGAACAACCTAATAGAAGACCCTTTGACAAAAAGCCACGAGAAATCGAACGGAGCCCTGATACCTTTGCCATACTTGAACTCAAGTACGGTAATATCTATGGTGGCCCTCCAAATTACTTTGTTATTAGTGATATATCACTTTTGGTATTTGACCCAAAGACCAGTCATATATTTCTAGAAAGTGCCACTGTAAATACAGATGTAGACGTCGTATTCGTAAATAGTAAGTCAAATGAGCTTGGACATACTACCGGTAGACACAAACATGTAGTAAATCTAAAATCCAGGAAAAAGAAACCATTCCTTGAAAATTATGAAATAGACCCGACAGACTTAGATCAGGCATTTGAAAATTCTCGACCCGGAAGAAAAATAGTAAATGGGTTTTTCTTTAAGAACTTGAGAAAATACCAGATTAAAAAGATAGTAACCTTTGATGGTCGCCGTGATATTTTTCTTTGTGAGAAAGCAGGGGTTAAGTTTGAACGAATTCAGATTCAAGACTTACAACAGGATCTAAACAGAGAATGTAATTATTTATTTTCTTTAAATAAATTGGCAGTTGCTATTAATTTTAGAAGTGACGCCAGCTTCCTTTACTCAAATAACTTAAAGTATTATCTGCATCCTATTGCTGCCAGACAAATAGAACCTAAATCAGCTGCGTTTGATGCTGCCCGGCTTTTGATGGTACATAATGAATTTACCCAGCATAAGGAAGATTTTATGATTAAAGCTGCCCTATTACTCCATAAAATACAACAAGCTTCTGCTACTGAATCTTAAGCTTAGTGCTTAGGGAAGTTAATAGATTGCTTGACTGTGTTATATCCTGCAAAAATACCATATCCATTTTTGATATTTGTATATAAGGGAGGAGGTGATTCCAATGGATTGTTGGCCTGTAATATCTGCAAATTTACAGAGTTATAATATTTATAATAATTCTCAGAAACATTCCTTAAGTCAAAACTAACTGCTATTAAACTATCCTGGGGTAAATTTTCATAAGTGGAACAGCTAAGCGTAAGGTTTAAAATATTGCTACCGTTGTTTTCATTTCCGTCAATAAGTATTCCTGCTTTGTGATACATTATTTGCACAATTGGTGAAGAATCTCCTACACTGCTTATTTCCACAGGACGCTCAATTATATTGCCATTTTGCTTGATCTTTTCTTTTAGTATTATATTATACAAAACAGGGGTTAAGCCATTGGTCAAAGGGATCTTCATTTCCAGGTTATAATTATATAAAATACCTTTAGAAAGACTAGTATCTACAGATACGATATTTTTAATAATATTGTCGATACTTATATCATTTGGAGATAGAGGTATTATTTCATCAGATGTGACTATACCGTATACCGGATCTTCTACCCGAAGTTTATATAATGTTCCTTTTATGGGTTGTGAATTGGTAGAGACATAGGATTTGGATACTGAGTTATAATTTAGATTAATTGTTTTTCCTGGTAATTGTATTTCTACTTTGCAATTTGGCCTATATTCATAAGCACCTGTTTCACTGAGTGTTTTTGGCAGATATACTTTTACCTCAAAATTATTGTCTGTATTAAATACCGATTCGATAACCAGCTTCTTTTCCTCTGCAGGAAAAATAACTTGTTCATTTGTCTGGCAAGAGAAAAGTGCAAAACAAAGCATTATTCTATAGAACCACTGTTTCAGATATTGTCTCATATTCAAAAATTAGCTTTATAACTAAATGAAGGTAAAATGGGTAATAAGGTCGTCTTAACAAATTTCTTTTCCGATGGATTATCAGGATTCTCTATTAACTGCACATATAAAGTATTTCTTCTGTCATATACATTTATTAATCCTATATAAAACAGTTCACTACCCCAGGTTCTTTTACTTCTGAAATTGACTCCAAGATCAAGCCTGTTATAGGAATCTAAACGGCTATTATTGGTAGAGGGCCAGTTTAGTATTTCAACAGGATTAATTGATCCAGGGATTTCTGTTATGTATTTAGTACTTGCAATTGAATATGGCTGACCCGTACCATAAATAAAATTAACTAAGAACTCTACATTTCTGCCAAGGTTGTAAGATGCGACAAAATTGATGGTATTAGTCCGGTCATATTGATATGGAAATACTTTACCGAAATTAATTTTATCAAATTGACGATTTGAACTGGCATAGGCATAAGATAACCATCCTCTTAGATTTCCTGTATTTCGTTTTAAAGTTATTTCTATTCCCTTGCTATCTCCTCTTCCCTTAGAAACTTTGTCTTCCCAGTTACGGGCATCTAGTAATCCCCCATTAAGAAAACTATTGTTTGCAATAAAACTTGCACCTTCTTCAAAACTAACCAGGTTATCCATTTGTTTGAAATAGGCTTCTATTTTTAGTTCAAATCCTTTACCTAAACGGTTATGAATACCAAAGGAAGTCTGAACTACTTTTAAAGGTCCTATCTTAGCTGTAGCTGGTATCCAAAGATCATTAGGTAAATTAAAACCTGCATTGGTTAATAAATGGAGGTTTTGAGATAAATCATCATATGCAATGTAAAGGGAAACATTTTTATTAATAATGAAATTGATATTTAGCCTGGGCTGCATAGTAAGGTAAGTTGTACCCTGTACTCCAAAAAAAGTAGTATTAAGCCCCAGATTTAAGAGAATATTATCTGTTAGATAAATCTCATCCTCCAGATATAGATTGGTTTCAATAGCATCAATATTTTCCCCCCTTATCAGTGTATCCAAATTTGTGACTTCACCGTCCTTTATGATAATATCCTTTAAGGAAGAATTTTCATTTAAGGCAAATACTAAAGGTTGAAAGCGATGATAAGTTACTGCAAATCCTGTTTTAAATTTCTGAGCAGGGGTAGGGTTTAAATCAAAATCCGTACGTAAAGAAATATCATTTATCTGACTTCTGAACAGACCCAGGTTAAAAGTACCATCAGGTTTCTGATCAGGTATGGTTACTATATCTTCATTAAAACTTAAAGAATTATAAACAAAATTGGAGTAATTAAGGGTAGTATTAGCAAATAACTTATTGTTTACAAGGTGGTTCCACCTTATTGTGCCTATATCATTCCCCCATTTGAGGTAATTGTCCTTATTGTTATTAATTATCTGAAGGCCAAACTCAGTTTCTTTACTGGACTGATCCTCAAATTTATCCTGCCCGTTGTACCAGCTAAAGTACAACTTATCATTTTTGCCTATACTAAAGTTTGCTTTTGCATTCAGATCTAAAAAATAGTAATCGGCATTACCAGTCTTGTTTTCCCTCTGGTTAAGATACCGGGTTATTGACCTTACCCAGGGATCAATATAAGTCCTTCTGGCAGTTATAATAAATGAGCTTTTGTCCTTTTGGATTGGGCCCTCCAATGATAAATTGAGCGCGAGTAAACTTACACTAGCCTCTGCTTTTATTGTTACCATCCTTTGTCCGTACATCCAGTACTGAGGCACCCAAGCCGCTAAATCTGGCGGGAAAAGCACTTTTATAAAGAGTGATACTTTTAACGACCGAAGGATTATAAACTGAAAAAAAACCTGCAGTATGAAATGGATTGTAAACTTTGACACCATCTAACATAATTAGATTTTGACCAGGATCACCACCCCTAACGTGCAAACCTCCGAGCCCATCAGTACCTGATTGTACTCCTGGTAAGTTCTGAGTCAATTTTATTATATCCGTTTCTCCCGCTACTGCCGGTATCATTTCAAAATCCCTGGAAACAAAAGATTCCCGGGTAGCATTAACCCCCACCTGGTGTTCGAAATAATTATCTGCTACTACATCAACTTCATCAAGATCCAAAGCAGGACTGATAAAGATATTCTTTCTTAGGTCCTGTCCGAGATTGAGTTTTTGTTGAAACCGTTTATATCCGAGATATGAAACACTCAACATCCAATCACCCGGGTTGACGGTTAAGCTATAAAAACCGTACAAGTTGGTGGTAGTTCCAAGGTTGGTACCGACAAAATAAATATTAGCGCCTATTATCTTTTCACCTGACAAGGAATCTAAAATATAACCACTTAAAGTAATTTTCTTAGGCTGTGGATCATCAGGTCTGTATATGACTATCTGGTCACCTATTACTTTATAGCTCAGTGGAGTATCCTCAAAGAGATAATAGAGTACATGACGGAGTTTAATCTGGGAAAACTGAAGGGTTATGGTTTTATTTTGAGGTAAAGCATCATCATTATAGGCGAATTCTACATTAGATGCTTCGGCGATAGTTTTAATGGCTTGTTTGTAAGATACATTTTCAACATTGATCAATATTTTCTTATCCAGAATTATCTGGCCTGTACAAGAAAAGGCAAGTACGAGTACAAGCAATAACATTGACCCTTGCAGTATCCTTTTATACATGCTTTAAATATATGTATTATTTGCAAGCTTTTCCTGATATCTTATATATTCTATCTCCTGTTTTAAGTATTTGAATAGGAATCGTTTTGCTTAATATTGAATGGATTTCAGATAAACCAACATTATTAAAATTACCTGTAAACTTACAGGATTTGATTTCCGGATGTTCAATAGTATACTTTACGTCATATATCTGGCTCAACTGGTCAAGAATTTCAGACAATGATGAGGCATCAAATTTGATATTCTTATCAAACCATGCACCGGCATTAAAACCATATACTTTTTTAATATTAGCATTGTTGGTTGAGTTATAATAAGTCAATTCTTCATTTGCATCAATAATAAAAGGGGTTTTAGTATTGATGGGCTGAAAAGCTACTTTCCCTGATTTGACGGTAATGGTTACAGAATCGGCAGAAGCGGAATTAACATTAAACTGAGTACCCAAGACCGTGATACTACCCATTTTTACCTTAATTACAAATGGCTTTTCTTTGTTGTGAGAGATGTCAAAAAATGCTTCCCCCTCAAGGTTAACTTGTCGACTAGATTTATTAAAATCAGCATCCAGCTTTAAATTGGAAGACTCATTTAGTTTAACCTGGGAGAAATCTGTAAGCGCTATTGCTTTGACCTTAGCTTGCACTGTTACATATTGAATACTATTGCCTGAATTACGGTAGTTAAAGAATATAAAACCAACTATAACAATGGCACAGATTATCACTAAAGGCATAGCCATCCTCAAAAAACGGGGAATGGCATTAGATTTGCCAATTGGTTTAGCAGGAAAGTCATTTGCTAAAGTTTGACTGAACTTCTGCCAGGCTGCATCTTTATTGGGCCTGGTACCTGCTTTATAATCGACAGTATTGTCCTGAATATGATGCAACAGTTCCATTGCATCCTTTACAGAATTAGTCCCGGTACTCGAAAGCAACAAAACAATTTCTTCTTCAGATAACTGTTCCTTATTATACTTATCAATCAAACTATTAAATAAATCACTCATTATTTTTGTATATACTTTAGTAAGACACTAATATTTACTTTAACCCCTATTGATTTAATGAATTTAACGTTTATAAATTTCCAGGGCAATCTTTAAAGTCTTTAAAGCCTTGGTCATTTGATTTTCTATGGTCTTAACTGACAGATTTAAATGCTCTGCTATTTCTTTATTGCTCATCTCTTCAAAACGGCTCAATACAAATACTAACCGACACTGGGCAGGCAACATATCTATTTTCTTATGCAAATACTCTTCTAAAGAGTTGAGATCCATTAAGTCGGTTGAATGATCCCGGAGAGCAATATTCTCGTCTATTTCATTACTAAAGAGCTGAGATTTAGACTGACGAATATAATTAAGTGCTTTATTTACTGCCATTCGTTTAATATAAGAACTAAGCGAAGAACTGATAAAAATAGAATCCCGCTTGGCCCATATATCAATAAACACTTCCTGGGCAATATCATCCGTTGTAGCTATATCGCTTAGCATACGCCTGATGGTTAAAAAGACCTGGTCATAGTGGCCCATAAACAGTTCTCTCATTGCTGTATGGTCACCTTGCCTGATTCTTTTTAGTAAATTCTCTCCTTCTAACTCAACCATTATTTTATAGCACTTAAACAAAAGTAAGGAATTAACTAAATTACTCTCAGAATAATTGGAGAAAACTCTTCAGTACGGCTTTGAATGAGAATTATTTTATAATCTTCTTTTATGAAAACAATTAAGTACTTATATTTGCACCTCCTAAGGAGAAAAATGGTGGGTATAGCTCAGTTGGTTAGAGCGTCTGATTGTGGTTCAGAAGGTCGTCGGTTCGATCCCGATTATTCACCCTCTCCTTTTTCTCGTTGGCCGTTGGTCGATTTCTTATATAAAATCTTTTTATAGTATTGCTTTTAACATAGTCGCGAAGTCACATTCTTTTGCCGAATCGATGGACTGTAGAATATGCAACTTGCTTTTCTTATGCTTCAATTTGTTATATAAAAAACCAATCAAAGCTAAGTACCCAGCAACTTAGCTTTGATTGTTAATTTGGGTGAAAAGTAAAAGTAAAATGTAAAATGTAAAATGTAAAAAGTGAAAAGTGAAAGTGAACAGTGAACAACATTCGTTTAATAGTAATAATTGTAGGTATCCCTTTACGGGCGCCCTTGGGGAGTTAAAAGTTAAGAGTGAACAGTGAACGAGTCACAGTTACAATTGCCTACCCGCTACATTGTTAGATAATAGTTTTAAAAACATTACTCCGTTTCCATGTTTGTCATCTAGTGCATATTGGCCAGGTATGCCTCCGGACTTCTAACCTTGGTCAGTTCCTAATGTTTTTGTGTTCCGGTCATGTCAAAATAAGACCCTATACTTTTATAGGGAATTTCATTCGGCAAGCTCCATGACCCAAAACCGACCAGTTTACCTGCACTAATTTGTAGATAATTTAACCGGCATTTCGATTAGATATCCTACCTATATAAGACGCTTTTAAAGCACATTTCGTTGCTTCATTTATAGTTTATTTTTAAATTATTTTTACCGGTAATTGCGATTTACTGGAATACTTCTATTTTGTTTGGGAGATAGTGTTACAGGTGCAGAATATTATTCTGTTAGTGTATTCAAGCAAATGAATACCATCTTATATTAATTCATGGATAGTAATACCAAGATATTCTTTAGAAAATCTATTTTTGGACGCCAAGTAATTTGTTTTGAAAACATCCTCTTAAACCGTAAAACAGTTTATGTGTTAGATTATTCAATTGAGCTTATAAATTAAAATAATAACTAACTTCGTTTGTTATTATTAAACAATAACATTCTTAGAAGGTAATAATGAAATTTTCTTTATCTTGAAATGTTTAAATAGTTAAACTTAATATGGCAGTAAACAACTTACTAGACACCAGCACTGTAAGTCTAAGTGATATTATAGGGAATGGCAAAATATATAAAGTTCCTTCCTATCAAAGAGATTATTCATGGAAATTAGATCACTGGGAAGACCTCTGGGCTGATATTGTCACAGTTCTTGATGGTGAAAGTGTTCACTATATGGGATCAATTGTATTGCAAAATAAAGGTGATAAGGTTTATACGGTAATTGATGGTCAACAACGTTTAGCGACATTGACTTTAATTGTTTTGGCGACTATAAAAATAATTCAACGGCTGGCAGATGAGAATATTGATAAGGAAAATAATCTGGAACGAATACATTTACTTAGCAAAAAATTTTTAGGAGATAAAGATCCGGGGTCGTTAACCTACTCGGCAAAACTAGCATTAAATGAAAATAATAATAGTTTTTTTCAATCTCATTTATTAGTATTCAGACCACCTTTAAATGAAAAGAGCTTAGGAGATTCTGACAAACTTTTATGGAAATCATATAATTTCTTTCTGGATAAAATTTCTCATTATTTCAAAAATAATGATATAGGAGAAAACATGGCTAACTTTCTTAATAAACAGGTGGCAGAGAAATTAAAGTTTATCCAGATCGTAGTTGAAAATGAATTGAGTGCTTATACCGTTTTTGAAACATTAAATTATCGGGGAGAAAGGTTAACTGTCTCCGATCTTTTAAAGAATTTTCTATTTTCTCTGGCCACAACAACTGATCTTGAACATGTGAAAGATAAATGGAAAAAAACCGTTGATATTATTGGCCTTGATAAATTTCCAGCCTTTCTTAGGCATTATTGGATCTCAAAAAATAAGCTTATTTCTGAGAAGCATTTGTTTAAATCATTAAAAGAAAGTATACAGAACTCTCCCCAAGTTATAGACTTGTTAGATGAACTTGAAAAAAATGCTCAGTTATATAATGCGTTGACAAATTACACAGATAAAATTTGGGGAGGCCAGAGAGATATCACCAAGCGCATTAGAGAAATAGATTTATTTAAAGAGAAGCAGGCATTACCCATGCTTCTGGCGTCTTACAACAATCTCACACAAGAAGAATTTGTTAAGGTTTTAAAAATAGTAAGTATCATTACTTTTCGATATACAATAATAGGAGGCTTACATACAAATATTAAAGAAGAAATTTACAATAAAGCTTCTGTTAAAATAAGTAATGAAGAGCTTTCAACAGCATCTGCAATTGCCCACGAGATTAAATCATTGTATACCACCGACAAAGATTTTAAAAATGATTTCTCCACTACAATAATTAACACTAAAAGAGGTAAAAAATTGGCCAGGTATATTCTTTTTGAACTTGAAAATCATTTAAGTGGGCATGATGATGATTTTGAAGTAAACCCAGCATCAATAGAACATATTTTACCAGAAAATGCAGATAATCTATGGTTGATTGAATTTCCACTTTCTATTCAGGAATCGTTCATATATAGACTCGGCAACTATACTTTATTGGAAGAGGATAAAAACCGGGATTGCGGATCTAAATCTTTTAATGAGAAGAAATTGATTTATGCAGCCAGCCAATATAAATTGAGCAATCAAATTAACTCTCCGGTATGGACTCCAAATACTTTAGATGCAAGACAAAATAAGTTAGCTGATTATGCCAGTGCAGTGTGGAGAATTCCGTATTATAATTAAAAACATTACTCTATCTTTTTTGACCCAAATTCGACAAGTCTACTCGCACTAATTTGTTGATCATGGACCCAACATTTCGATTAGACATCTTACTTATATAAGACGCTTTTTAAGTCAATTTCGTTGGCTCATTTATAGTTTATTTTTAAATTATTTTTCCCGGTAATTGCGATTTACTGGAATACTTCTATTTTGTTTGGGAGATAGTGTTACAGGTGCAGAATATTATTCTGTTTACATTTTAAAGGATATCTTAGGCAATATCGTGAATTAAAATATAAAAAATAAAATAGGAAAAGAAGCCTTTAATTGAGAATTCTAGACGAGAATTTAGGGATAAGTTTGTTATTTTCTCACTTACTCTTCTCCCAAAACTTCCAGTTTATCTTCTTCTTGGTAACTTTCCAAAGAACATATCTTACAGTAAAGGCAGTTTCTCCACTATAAACATGAGCACCTTTTCCCCAGAGATTAACGGTGGGTCTGTAATCCCAGGATACATTGAATCTACCGAGACTTAGCTCTGTTCCGACAATAGTTGAGAATCCACCCGGATAATGTGAAGTGGAATCATTGGTCCAGGATTGATTAATACCGGCACCGATATAGAAGTTTAATCTCCTGGTCAATATACTTTGATGTTGCTCCGCCAATACGGTTATTGATTGATGATTGGATGAAAGTGATGAATTGAGAATGCCTTCAATAGTGGTCTTTTCCAAAACTCTCACCTGAGCACTGATTCCGAATTCTGTACCCATTCGAATACCAGCTGCAGCATTATAATATTGGCTATAGGCAGTAGTGGATGTAATAAATACCAGGGCGATAATACAGTTCATCTCTTTCATGCAGCAATAACGATTCTGAGAATTTGAAGATTATAGATTTGGTATTAAAGCTTTGTTAATATATACTTTATCTTTCAGGCTCATTTTAAGTATAACATAATATTCAAATCAATATTGAACAGTTTATTATTTAAAATAAAGGAATTCATCTGGTATTATTTCAGGGCCGATACTATTTATAGTACTGACTCTCACATCATTTACTCTTTCTGTAGAGAAGTTTTGGATGATACCCGGCATTATTATAAGTTCAGTCATATTCAGACCATATTAAATCAATTATATGAAGGAAGGACTGTAATTCAGAAAACTGACCTTGGTGCCGGGAGCCAGATAAATAAAAATGAAGAAGTCAGTATAGGTCAAATTGCCAGAACTTCTGCTTCTTCTTCACAAAAGGGCAAAATGCTTTTCAGGATTGCTCATTGGTTTAAGCCTAAAGAAATATTAGAACTGGGTACCAATTTAGGTATCTCTGCTGCTTACCTTGCCGCTGCCAACTCAAAAACATCAGTTGTAACCATCGAAGGAGATCCACAAATAGCAACATATGCTCGAAGGAATTTCAATCAATTAAAGTTGAATAATATAAAACTTATTGAAGGCTCATTTGATTCATATCTGGAAGAGGTATTAAATAATAATTCCTTTCAGTTGTTCTTTATTGACGGCAATCATACTTATGAGGCTACTATTAAATATGTCAATCTGATTACCAGTTATGTAAGCGGGGATTTTCTTATTATTGTAGACGACATTTATTGGTCAGCCGGTATGAAAATGGCCTGGATGGAATTACAGACTGATCCTGCTTATAACTTGATTATTGATCTGTTTTCAGTAGGTATCCTGGGTCATATGAGTGAATTAAGAGAAAGGGTTAATAAGACGTTGATTAAGAGTAGGTATAAGATATTGAAGTTAGGGCTTTTTCGATAGAGACTAAAGTTTAGTGGTTAGTATTTAGTGTTTAGTGAGCTTCCAGCATTTCTTCCTGCCTGAATTAGGATTGGTAGGATTTTTAGGGATTCTTAGGATTTTCGCGGCGGTGAACCCTGATTCGTTTGATTATTTGATGGGCTATTATTTAAAAAATGCTGACAACTGGCAACTGACAACTATATGAATATCTGTAGGGGCCGACCCATGTGTCTGCCCTTTGACCGCCAATCTCAAATTTTGTCAATTGTTTTCGGATAACGGACACCCAACAACGATCTCGACCAACGAACAACAATACTCAATAAACCATCACCTTCCCACTCACCAAAACCCTTCCTTTATCCATAAGATTAACAATATAAATCCCAGAGACCAATACTGAACCATCTAAAGAAATATCTTCCTGGTATTGAGGATTAACTATCTTATCACTTATCAATGTTCTTCCGGTAATATCATTAACAGTTATAGTATACATATCCTTTTCAGTTGAGAGATGTTGCAACCAACATTTAATTATTTTGGATGATAAATTATACCAGGATTTCATCTCTACCGGATATTTTGGGATTAGTTTTACTGAAGTAGTGGTATCAGGCCCAAGCCTGAAATTAGGTTATATAGGAGGGGTGGCATTACTATAGACTGGGAATAATAAAGAATGTTGTTTAAAATCACAGGCTGTTCCTTTTTCATTGGGTTTATTTATTATACTCCATTCTCGAAGCCCCCCTGAAAATTCACCCACATATATTTTACCATCTGGTGCAAGTTGCTCTATTCCAAAAGAAATATAAAATGGCCAACCTGGCAATGAATAGCCATCATTTGTATCAATAAGTATTTTTGAACTCTGAATTTCAGTTGTATCTGTGTCAAATTGATAGAGATAATAATCGGCAGCGATATATAAATATTTTCCATTTGGTGAAAATGCAGCACCTCTATAGTTCCAATCCTTTTTAGTTTCAAAATCTAATATCTTCAAATTGGAGAATAAACCTGAGCCTCTGTCAAAATCCAATACCCATGCTTTTCCTGAAGTGGAATATATACATGCAAATTTTTTACCGTTTGGAGAAAAAACAGATTGCCCAAGAGCTGAAAATGAATCTCGCGGCGGGCCTCCGGACTGTTCCCAGGGGCCAGATAAACCATCTTTGGTCAGTAATAATCTATAAAATTTTTCAGAGTTATAAGAAAAATTAATAATCCACCAATCCTTTCCATTTGCATGCTTGCAGGCAGCAAGATTATAACTCTTTACATTATCAGGATATTCTATTTTAAAAGAATTAATTGATTTACCTTTTCCAGCATTGAGTGACATATCTATATTAGTACCTTGATAAAATTCTGTATAGTAATTATCATTAAAATATTGCTGACTAAATTCCTCCTTATGGGTCAAATAAATATATTGACCTTCAGTTATAGGAATTGGTAGTATTAACTGAGATTGAACAGTCGGATAAAATGGTAATGTTGTATTGTTACAATAAGAATCCCATACAATTCCGGGATTGATGTTTTGACATCCTTCGATCAATTCAAAGTTGCCATTATGTATTTCACAGCCATTAGAATATAATATTAACTTGCCATTTGCATCACATATTGAAGCAGTCGATAATACAGTTACTAATGTGGCTTCTGGCACTTTAATAAGCTTTAGGCTATCTCCATTAAAATCCATTATACAAGCCCCATATAGAGAACTATCCACATAAGGTGGATAACCGACCATCCATTGATAATCAAATTTTTCCTGGGCAATACATTGATAGGTGCAAAGGAAACATAGGAATAGATTGAATAAAATTGTTTTCATGTATAAAATTAAATAATGGGATATTTTAGAATATCTAAAGATTCAACAAAAGGGGGCGATTCGTGAATCAGTAGTGTCCGGGGAAAATAAAAAAAGTATAAAAAAATAGGAGACCTAAGTCTCCTAAATAGTTAGTTTTGAGTTACTACACAAAAAACGAACTATGAGCAAAAGTACA
>Ga0193744_1000113_pt1 | contig 29004 bp, 13 predicted proteins | sample L1a1metaG_FD_143056 | JGI IMG/M metagenome (GOLD analysis project Ga0193744, IMG submission 143056) | Soil microbial communities from a riparian zone of the East river system, Colorado, United States - L1a1 | ecosystem: Environmental > Terrestrial > Soil > Riparian zone | place: USA: East River...
CTGAACATCAGAGTGAGCATGCTCGCGAACGCGACTTCGGGGACCGTCTTCCCAAATTCCTGTGCGACCGCTGAGAAGACGAAGGTGAGCAGGAAAAAATCGAGCGCGTCCAGGGCCCAGCCGAGGAAGCAGGCGATGAAGGTGTTGCGCTGGTCCCGCGTCAACGCCTTGAAAAGCCGGATCGCTTCCATCGAGAGAATCTAACTTTCGGAGGCGAAGGGTTGGAAGCTCGAAGATCAAGAAAGCGCGTGTCATCCCGAGCCGCGCAGACGGCGAGGGACCTCACATTCGCAGAGCGGACTAGCTTGCGCGCCGACAACGCTGCCCGCATGAGCGATGTGCCTTGCGCGCAAGCAAGCTGCTATTGCAGATGCGAGGTCCCTCGCCGTCTGCGCGGCTCTGGATGACAGCTGCTCCGCGCTCCGACGCTTCTTTGTTCCTGATCCCTCTCCGGGGGCATGAGCCGATCCGGATCAAGAACAGAGAAAGACACATCTACGCATCATGATGCGTCAATTTGTTCCTTGCCGCGCGCGGGAACTGCGGTTTAGTTCTCCGTCAACATGTCCGTCGACAATCTCCATCCTCTCGAAGCGTTGATGCGCCAGCGCATTGTCGTGCTCGATGGCGCGATGGGCACGATGGTCCAGCAATACAAATTGACCGAAGCCGACTACCGCGGAGAGCGCTTTCAGAATTGGAAAGGCAAAGACCTGAAGGGGAGCATCGAGCTTCTGCTCTTAACCAAGCCGACCGTGATCGATGAGATTCACACCCGCTACCTCGAAGCCGGCGCGGACATCATCGAAACGAACACCTTTAGCGCCACCACCATCGGGCTCCACGATTTCCTCTTTCAAGGCGAACCGGAAAACGGACGGAAGGATCCGGAGTTTTTCCAGCGGGTCGTGGACGACGCTGAGTTCCGCGGGCTCGTCCGGGAGATTAATCTTTCCGCCGCGCGCGTCGCTCGCCACGCCGCGGATACCGTCACGAGCGCGACCGGTCAACGGCGCTTTGTCGCGGGATCGCTCGGTCCGTTGCCAGTGACCGCATCGCTTTCCCCCGACGTCAATGATCCCAGCTTCCGTGCGGTGACATTCGATCAAATTCGACAGGCTTACTCGGAACAGGCCGCCGCATTGATGGAAGGCGGCGTGGACCTCCTGATGGTCGAAACCATTTTCGACACGTTAAACGCCAAAGCCGCGATCGCCGCCATTGCCGAACTTTTCGGAAAACTCGGTAAGACCGTTCCGATCATCATTTCGGGAACGGTGACCGATCGCTCCGGGCGAATCTTGAGTGGTCAGACGGTGGAAGCATTTCTCACGTCGATCGCGCACGCCGAGCCGCTCGTGGTCGGATTGAACTGCGCCCTCGGCCCGGGCGAGATGGAGCCCTACATCGAGGAGCTCGCGCACGGCACTTCTCTTTACACGAGCGCTTATCCCAACGCCGGTCTGCCCGATCCTCTTTCGCCGACTGGATTCCCGGAAACGCCGGAAAGCCTGGCCCCGCAACTGGGAAAATGGGCGCGTAACGGCTGGCTGAACATCGTGGGTGGATGCTGCGGGACGACGCCGGATCACATCCGTGCGATCGCTGATGCAGTGCGCGATCATGCGCCACGTACCGTTGTCATTTCGAGCGCACTCGAGGAACCCCGTGATGAAAGCTTAAAGGCATCAACTCGGGATCCTTCGACTTCGCTTCGCTTCGCTCAGGATGACAGGCAGGTATTACAGCTATCCGGGCTCGAGCCTTTGAACATCACGCCGGAGATGGGCTTCGTGGTTGTGGGTGAAAGAACCAACATCACGGGCTCGCCGCGTTTTTCGAAGCTGATCCTCGCCGGCGATTTCGAAGCGGCACTCGCCGTGGCGCGACAACAAGTAAAAGGCGGCGCGAACATTCTCGACGTCAACATGGACGAAGGAATGATCGATTCCGAAGCGTCGATGACGAAGTTCCTCAATCTGATCGGAAGCGAACCCGAGATCTCCCGCGTGCCGCTCATGATCGACAGCTCGAAATGGAGCGTGATCGAAGCCGGATTGAAATGCGTCCAGGGCAAACCAGTCGTGAACTCGATCAGCTTGAAGAATGGCGAAGAGGAATTTCTGCGGCAGGCTGCACTCGTTAGGCGATACGGCGCGGCCGTGATCGTGATGGCGTTCGACGAAAGCGGTCAGGCAGACAGTTTGCAGCGCCGGATCGATGTGTGTGCGCGCGCATACAAACTCCTGACCGAACGCGCGGGCATTCCGCCTAACGACATCATCTTCGATCCGAACGTCCTGACCGTTGCGACCGGTCTCGACGAACATCGGAATTACGCGGTCGATTTTATCGGAGCGGTGCGGTGGATCAAAGCGAACCTGCCGGGCACGCGGACCAGCGGCGGTCTGAGCAATATTTCGTTTTCGTTTCGTGGAAACAACGCGGTGCGCGAAGCGATGCATGCGGCGTTTCTGTTTCACGCCATCCAGGCGGGGCTCGACATGGCGATCGTCAATGCGGGTCAGCTGGCCGTTTACGAAGAGATCGAGCCCGAGCTAAAAACGCGCGTCGAAGATGTGCTCCTCAACCGGCGCGACGACGCGACGGAACGGCTGGTCGATTTCGCGGAAAGCGTCAAAGCCACCGAAAAAACGCCGATTGAGAAAGAGGCCTGGCGACACGGGCCGGTGGAGGAGCGTCTCTCCCACGCGCTCGTTAAAGGAATTGTCGATTTCATTGAAGCCGACACGGAAGAAGCGCGTCAAAAGAGTACGCGCCCGCTGGATGTGATCGAAGGTCCGCTCATGGCGGGCATGAGCGTCGTGGGCGATTTGTTCGGCGCCGGAAAAATGTTTTTGCCCCAAGTGGTGAAGAGCGCGCGCGTGATGAAAAAAGCGGTCGCTTATCTGCTGCCATTCATGGAGGCGGAGAAGGCCGCGGACGCGAAGCCGCAAGCGCGCATCGTCATGGCGACGGTGAAAGGCGACGTGCATGACATCGGCAAGAACATCGTCGGCGTGGTGCTCCAGTGTAACAATTACGAGGTCATCGATCTCGGTGTGATGGTTCCGGCCGCGAAGATTTTGCAGACAGCCCGGGAGCGCAAGGCGGATGTCATCGGTTTAAGCGGACTGATCACCCCGTCTCTCGATGAGATGGTGCATGTAGCGCAGGAAATGGAGCGCGAAGGTTTCTCGCTGCCCTTGCTCATCGGCGGCGCGACCACGAGCCGGGCACACACGGCCGTGAAAATCGCACAGCATTATCGCGCCAGCACGGTGCATGTGCTCGATGCGTCTCGCGCGGTCGGCGTGGTGAGCAGCCTCCTCAGCGATGAACTAAAAGGCGGGTTCGACGAAAAGACACGAGCCGATTACGCGCGGCTTCGCGAAGAACACGCTTCGAAGTCGCACGCGAAGAAATTGATTTCGCTGGAACAGGCGCGCGCGAATCGGACGCCGGTGGATTGGGCGTCCTATGCTCCACCGAAACCGGGATTTCTTGGGGTGCGCGTTTACTCCACAGTCATTCCGAGCGAAGTCGAGGGACCCCGTGGCGAAAGGCTACAGGTGGCAAGACGGGATCTTTCGACTCCGCTTCGCTCCGCTCAAGATGACGAGAGCGAGGGTACGCGCGCAATCACGCTCGACGATATTATCCCCTACATCGATTGGTCGCCGTTCTTTCACACGTGGGAATTGCGCGGACGTTATCCAGCGATCTTTGGGGATCCCGTCGTTGGTCAGCAAGCGCGCGAACTTTTCGACGATGCGCAAAAGCTGCTCGATCGGATCCGCGCGGAAAAACTATTAACCGCTCGCGGCGTCTTCGCATTTTGGCCGGCCAAGGCTTTTGGCGACGATGTGGAAGTTTACACGGACGAAATGCGCACAGAGCGTCTCGCGACATTTCACTTCCTGCGGCAGCAGATGAAAAAGCCGCCCGGTCAATTCAATCACAGCCTGGCGGATTTCATTGCGCCGGCCTCGATCGATTACCTGGGCGGCTTCGCCGTCACCGCCGGCATCGGCGCGGACGAACTGGCGAAAGTATTCGCCGCGGACCATGATGACTACAATTCAATCCTGACCAAGGCACTGGCAGATCGGCTCGCGGAAGCTTTCGCGGAGTTCCTCCATCGGGAAGCCCGGATCGCGTGGGGCTTCGGGAGCGACGAAAAACTTTCGCAGGAAGAGCTGCTCCGTGAGAAATATCGCGGGATCAGGCCCGCGGCGGGATATCCGGCTTCACCGGATCACACCGAAAAGGGCACGCTGTTTAGTTTGCTTGACGCCGAAAAGAGCACGGGTATCGCTCTGACCGAGTCGTTTGCCATGCATCCGGGCGCGAGCGTGAGCGGGCTTTATTTTTCCCATCCCGATTCGAAATATTTCGGCGTCGGAAAAATTGGCGACGACCAGGTTCGCGATTACGCCGAGCGGAAAAACGTCAGCGTCGAATACGTCGAGAAATGGCTTTCGCCTAATCTCGATTATTGACGGCATCAGCCTCAGCCTGCTCGGCGTCGAGACGCGGATCTTTGATCTGCGCGCCGAACAGCAACAGAGCGCCGGCTTGATCCGCCGAGACGGGATCGACGGCGGTTTCAGCATCCGGTTTCGGCCAAACCACGTTCCAAGCGAGCCCGCATTTTTCAAGGGTCCAGATGATGTAGCGCGTGAGATCGAACTCCCACCACCTCAGGCCATGCGCCGCGCAACGCGGCTTGGCGTGGTGGTTGTTATGATAACCCTCGCCGAAGGCGCCGAGCCCGATCCAGAAATTGTTCTTGCTGTGATCGGTCGTGTCGAAGCTGCGGTAGCCGAGGGATGGCATGTGGCAGATCGAGTTAACCGCCCAGGTGAAATTGTAAACCACCAGCATCGGCACGTACAGGCACCAGAGCAGTCCCACTCCGCCCAAGGTGAAGTACAAAAGCGCAGCCACAGCGAGATGCGGCAGCACATAAAAGTACGGCCGTTCCCACAGACGGCAGTACCAGATTTTTCGGACATCGGCCGCATACCGCATCGATCGGTCGCGAAACCCTGGCGGCTTGCGCACGAGCCACATCATGTGTGCGTAAGGAAATCCGTGGACCGGACTGTGAATGTCTTCGTCGGTGTCCGATTTCAAATGATGATAGCGATGGTCCCCCACCCAGGTCACGGGATCACCGGAAAGTGCGACGGCTGAGCCGGTGGCAAAGAAAAATTTCAGCCAGCCCGGCATCTCGAATCCGCGATGCGTCAGATACCGATGGAGGTAAAGAGTGGTGCTGATGCCCGCCCAAAAATAGACGACAAGCATGATCGGCAGGTAGATTAACTGGAAGCGGGTCCAGAGCGCGACGAACCCGAGAAGTTGGAGGCCAACCAGAACAAGGAAGAGAAATAGATTGAGCTTATCGTGTTTGAACATGAGGCGAGGTGGGACGCAGCGCGCGTTCCGCAGAGGCGAAATCGACGATCCTAACTTCCTCTGGAATGCGCATGGCGGCAAGCCTTATTCGAAGAGGAGATCATTCCTGGACTTGCAATTTTCGCACGTACCCGTTTTCATCCGCGCGCTTCATCTGCGCGCGCGTGATCCTTTCTTAGAGCGCCCGCCAAGATTCCGGGTGCACCTTCGCCAGGAGCGTGGTAAGTCACGCGCATCGGCGGGGTGTAGCTTAGCTTGGTAGAGCGGTCGCCGCGGCGACAGGTCGCTGAGCCGATCTAATCGAGAGCGGCGAAGTTTCCGCATGCGGGCGGGAGAGACGCGTGATATCCATCACAGAATACTCGGGGTGTAGCTTAGCTTGGTAGAGCGCCTGGTTTGGGACCAGGAGGTCGCAGGTTCGAATCCTGTCACCCCGACCATTCTTTCGCAACGATTCACCCGCGACTCAGTATGTATAACGTTTACGTCTTGAGGAGCGCGAAGACGGGTCGCCTTTACGTCGGATCCTGTGAAGACCTTGATGGCCGGCTCCGTCGCCACAATGCTGGCGAATCGAAAGCGACCAAGCATGGGATTCCTTGGATTTTGGTCCACGCCGAGAAATGTGTAACCCGCTCGGCCGCCATGGTGAGGGAACGATACTATAGGACCGGGCGAGGCCGCAGCGAACTGGATCGGCTTCTCAAAGAGTCGCCACGGCAACATGCTGCGGGTTCGAACTCTGTTGTCACGCGGACCCTTGTCGAATGAATCGGATGAAATTTCTTTGGGCCATCATCGCAATCGCTTTGTCCGGTAGTCCGCTTTGCGCTCAGGAACCGCCGCTGCCCGCCAAAACAGAAACGCCGACTCCGAGCCCAAGCACGGCCGGTCCACGGCCGGAGCTAAATATTCCGGAAATCCCTTTGTCGGTGGAGCCGCCGAAACTCATCCCGGACACCTCGGATTCGGGGCCGGCTCGCACAGTAATTCCTTCCGCCAAGGCCAGGACGACGCTCCCATTATCCGAGTTGGATGCGGCCTTTCAGAAATCTCCCTTGGCGCAGGCAGCGGAACAACAGCGCCTCCATCTGGAATGGCGCCAGCTGCAAAACCGCGTCGCTAATGATCCGGAAGTCGTGGCGGCCAAGGAAGCGGCGACCAGAGCAAAAACGGATCTGGAAAAGCGAGAGAAGCTCCGCGCCTACTACAATGTCTTTTACGCCCACATGCAGGCGCTGGCTTCCACGCCGGAAGTGAAAAAATATCTGAGCGACCAGAAAGGCGGGGCCATCGCCAGCCTGGCCCAACCGCGGGTCCGTCCCACGCCCACCCCGCGACCGAATCCGGTCCACTGAACAACAGCCCGGCCTAACGAGTCCTGGTCGTGAGCTAGCGCTTGCCGAAGGCCGGCTTTGCCGCTAGGATTTTTTTGAAACCGCACGACGGCGCATTCGTCTAGTGGCTAGGACACAGCCCTCTCAAGGCTGGTGCACGGGTTCGATCCCCGTATGCGCTGCGAAAAGCCTTTACCGCGTTTCCGCCGGACCGGCGCTCTTTTCCTTCGCCCGCTTTCCGCGCAGGCGACGCTTGCCCACAAATCGGTTCTGCGAGAGAAGGCTCCATTCGAAGCGAATGCCTTTCGCACGCGGTTTGGTTTGTCGTAAAGCAAAGGCCGCTACGGAATGGTATAGACTTCCACCAACCCCACGCCGGTCGTGCGCCCGCTGCCACGGACCACCGCGGTGTAAGCACCGGGCTCGAGCGTTTCCACGAGCGCGGCCTCCGCGTCGTACTTAGGCTGCAAATGCGCGGCTTCTATTTCCGCACGCTGGAAATCTTTCCAGTCGTCGTTGGAGCGAATCACGGTTCCATTCGAATTGACCAAATCCAGGCTCGGATCTGCGAGTACGGCTGGAACGCCAAAGTCGGTCAACGTCGGTCCCAGCGCGCGAACGAGGATTTTCAAGCTGCCCCCGTTGCCTGGGCCCACAATTAATCCCGCAATCATGACGTTATCGTCGACGTCCACGAATCCGCGTGAGCTAATGTTACCGAGCTGCGAACCGGAGGTTTGATCGAGATCGAATGCCTCCACCAGCCCAACTCCGTTTTGCCCATCTTTTCCCCGAACGATCGCGGTGTAATTCTGGCCCGGGAGCAGCGTCCAGATGATGGCTGACTCCGCGTCTTTCGTCGGGGCGAACCCGCTTTGCGCGATTTCGGATTGTTGAATTGAGGCACGCCAGTCGTCATTGAAAGCGAGAGAGGTATTACCCTGGAAAAGTTCAAGCGTTGGGTCTGTGAGAGCACCGGGCACACCAACGTCGGCTAGCGCCGGACCGATGGCGCGCACGATAATTTTTTTTCCGCTTGTGCCCGTGGCTATCACTCCCCCGATGAGGACGCCGTCTCCGTTGCGCACCCGGACGCGCGTTGAGATATTAGCGAAGCTTCCGGGAGTTGGCGTAGGTGTCGCGGTGGGGGTTGGCGTGGGGGTCGGTGTTGGCGAGCTGGCGACGAAATCCGACAGGACGACGTTATTGCCGTTGTAAGCGACAACGAAAGAACCGCCGCCGGCGACGGTCGCTAGCCGCGCGCCGCTCGGCACGTTGGCGAATGCTCCCGCCAGCGTGGCTTGGGTCGTCGTAATGGTGAACTTGTCCGTGGAGGCGGGCGTGAAACCATTGATCAAGATTAGATTCAGGTTGCCATTGAGCGTCAGCACACCCGCGTCGGTTTTCTGCAGGAGGTCATAATCCGTGCCTTGAGTCGTGCCTCCAATTTCAATGGAGAGATTCGATGAAGAACTGAGTTGAAGATTGCCGCTAAAACTAAGGAGCCCAGGAGACGCGCCGATGATGCCATTGTTTGTGAGCATGGCTCCAGCATCGATCTGGATTGTGCCAGTGCCCTTGAGGGAATGTTGGCTGCCGTTCGTGACACTTTGGCCAGCACTTATTTCGAGCTTTCCGCCGTTGGTCAGCACAATTGCGCCCGAGCCGTCAATCGCCGTGTTGTTCGCATCGAATCGCAGAAGCGAACTGCTGGCCTCAAGTGTCATCGTGCTGGTATTTGTCAGGGTAGCCGCAGTGATGCCGGTGAAACCGTTACTGAGGACTCTAAACGTCCCCGTTGTAACATTGCTGCCGTCAAGAATGGCCGAAGACGCTTCGACACCAGCCAGCGACCCCCCGACCACGGTGATGGTCTGACTCGGCCCCAGCACCACGCGGCCGCCGCCAAGCGTACCGCCGCCAAGCGTACCGCCGCCGGTTTGATCCAACCGGCCCCCGTCCAGGATAAGCGTGCCGCCCAGCAATCCGTTGTTCTGGTTCGCGCTGCTGCCGCTCAGAAGGAACCTCAATGGCCGTGGCGCAGGTCCGTTGTCATCCCCGTTGAATATGCCGTTGTTCACGAGCACCGCATTGTTTGTGGCCACAAATCCATCACCATATCCGTGGATCGTATGTCCCGCGGCGTGGGTGACCGTCACTCCATCAGCCGAAATAGAGCCGGGGCCGATCTGCGTGCCGGGGAACGGATCGCCGAGTTGGATGTCACCCGTGCCGCTGATCACAGCACTGGCATCAAACCGGATCGTTCCGGCGGTGCTGATTTGGCCATCGTTGATGAGCCCATTTTCCAAAATGGCGATCAAACCACCGATGGGGCTCGTGATCCGGCCCGACATGGTGCAACCGTTCAAAAACACGCTGTTCGCCAGGATTCGGGAACTAGCGAGCTGATGAGAAGCCCCCGGCAGCGCGCTGATGGCGCCACCTGAAATGGCGGGCGAATGGCCATTCGCAGGGTCACCCAACGAAACAAACGATACGATGGAGTTTTGGCTTTGGGTCGGGACCGCGAGGATACTGCCGCCGCCAGTCTGGTCCAGAAAACCCTGGTCGATGTAGAGCGTGCTGGCGTTCGTCGCCTCGATCGTGCCGTTGTTTTGGTTCCCCGGCGCGTTGCTCAGAAAAATTCGAAGAGGATCGCCGCTCGGCGCGTCCGCGTTGATGGTGCCATCGTTGACCAGCACCGCATTGTTCGCCGACACCGAGATATCGCCACGTCCGTGAATCGTGTGCTGAGCTCCGTGCGTGACGGTGACACCGTCAGCAGAAAGAGTGGCGTTGGGCCCTACGCCGTTGAGTTGGATGTTTCCCGCTCCAGTGATGGTAGCAGTCGTATCGAGGCGAAGGCGAGTTATGGAATTACCGCCTGTCTTGTTTACCAGGATGATGCCGGCGTTGGCAATGCCCGCCGGGTTAGCGATGCCCAGAGCGCTCGCAGGCAGAAGATTCAGGTTGGCGGTCGTCGTCGAAAGAGTGAGAGCGCCGATTTGAAACTGGCTCGAGAGGTTGCACGGCGCCGAGGTGGAAATTCGAACATCGAAGACGCTGCTATTCGGGACTTGGTTGATGTCCCAATTGCCAGCGGTTTCCCAAGCATTGCTGCCCGTGCCGTTGGCCCAGGTAGCAGTCGTGGCCGCGGATGCGCCCGTCGCGACCGCAACCGCCCAGAATAGCAGGGACAGGGCTGCGCAAAATCGAATAGCCTGCATGTTCTCAGAGTTCAAAACGCCCGTAAGGCCATGCTCCGAAGTTAGCAATCGAAAAAGACATTGAGGCGGAAAATCCTGCGCAAACTCTTGCGCCTGCACTCAAATCATTTGTCTACTTGATTCGATCGCGCCCGAATCAAGACCGCGCGCAAACCAAAATAAACCACCACCGCTGCCGGCAAGGCGAGAAAGAGCGACCCGACCAGAAGCGGCTGGCCCACGGTAAAAAAGGTCGTCCACTCCATATAATCGCGTAGCGCCACGTGACGAAACCCGGGCCGCATGGGAAGACGACGATGCAAGGTCCACATTCCCATTTTGTATTCCCACAGAAAAATCGCTGGCCAGAACGGAAGAATGAGATCGTGCAGGGTAACACTAATGAAGGCGGCAATTTTGTTCCCTTTCAACAACCACGCCACGGCGAGTGAGAGCAAAGTTTTCAGTCCGAAAAGAGGAGTGAAACCGAAGAACATCCCAATAGCCGAACCTAGCGCGATCGAATGCGGCGTATCGGGGAGGGTCATCAAAGTCAGGTGATGCGCTTGCAGCCAGCGTTTTAGCCGCCGCCACATACCGGGCCGGGCGATCTCTTCGCTTTGCCCGTTTTCCTTCTGCTCGTCAGGACGCTGATCCGGCATTTCCCTAGAATAACTCTGTTTGCCGCGGGATGTCCGCAATCATTTGCCCTAGCGCGGCGCGCGTCCGCGAAGCGGCGTGCGGCGCGTAATCGAGCGCGTTGTTATTGAAAACGACGTGCACTTCTTTTGCCTGCTCCGCCAGTGTGCGCGACCGCTGCGCAACCTCGGCGATTTCCTTATCGCTGTAGTCGTAATTAAAACGCGATGCGACAGTTTTGCCCGTGGTGTAAGCGCGCGCGTCCCGGCCATGTAAGCGCAAATAAGCCAGGTCGGGATTGGTGATTTCATTTAGATCCGGCGGCATGATCGTGAAATGCTTCTCCGCCGGCGCGTCGACTGCGACCAGCGCCGCCGAGTGGGTCCGCAGGAAAGCGAGCGTCTCCTCCAGTCGCTCCCCTTCCGCCCAGTTTCGATTGCGAAGTTCAACGGCGATGCGAAATCCGGCGAGCGCGTCCAGCAATGGATCAAGCTCGCTCAGCTCGTGCATTTTCGGCGAAAAGGCGGGCGACAATTGCAGGAGCAACGCGCCCAGTTTCCCAAAGCCGCGCAGGATCTCGATCGGTTCGCGGAATTGCTCAATCATCGCCTTTTCTATTTTCGGCGTGAGTTTCACTTTCCCTTTCGCATCGGTTTCAGCCGTGCGCTGCAACGCCGGCGGCAGAAGCTTCACGTTCGTGGAATGTCGTGAAAGAAGTTGATGCAGTTTCACGTCGAAGGTGAATCCGTCCGGAGTGCTTCGGCACCAGCGTTCGACCATGCGCGCATCCGGCACCGAGTAGAAAGTCGAGTTCACCTCCACCATCTCGAAGTGCAACGCGTACCAAGCCAGCCGCTCGGCCGCCGGCATTTTCTTCGGATACCACCGCTCGACAAAACCCGGATCCGACCAACTTGCCGTGCCGACGAGGATTTTGTTTTCCGGCCCAGATTTTGTTTTCACCCGACCAATACGATTCTTTTTGGCCGCAAAAAGCAAATCGGCTTCGTTTAGAGTTGCGTTCAGTATTCAGCGCTGCATAATTAATCTCAAGACGCGGGGTGGAGCAGCCTGGTAGCTCGTCAGGCTCATAACCTGAAGGCCGCGGGTTCAAATCCCGCCCCCGCAACCAATTTCTTCGAATTGGAAGCCGCTCCCACCAAGTCGGCGACTTCGAAACAACGCTTGCCGTCGAAACGCACGTGGGCAAAATATACGCCCCGTCACTCAGGCCGGACACGATTCCAGAGTAGCTCAGTGGTAGAGCGGTCGGCTGTTAACCGATTGGTCGTAGGTTCGAATCCTACCTCTGGAGCCATTCGACGGAAGACCGAGGTCGTATCTCTCGGCTCCTGATCTCACCGGATACAGCGAGTCGAACGCTGCATCCAAGACTTTCGAAGGACTGCCCCTCTAACCTGCCCGACGAAATCGCACGGGCCCAGTTCCGGGGCACGCCGTGAAGCAGCTTACTTGTAAGGAGACCAGAATGCAGCGGGTGCCACGTCTGAAAGCGCGAGGAACGCGGAATTGGGCACCTTCGGGATCGAGTCCACGATCTGATTGCCATAGGAGTTGCCCAAAATATCCTGGCCCGTGAGGTAAAGATTAGTGCCCACTTTGAGATACTTGGTCCAATCCGTCACGAGGACCGTGTTGCCGCTCGATTTGTTGTTCTCGATCGCATACATGTCCACCGCGTTGTCGATCAGCCGCAAATCGTTGATGATGCGGGTGGCTTGCGACCGTTTCCGCGCACGGAGAAATCCGGGGACGGCGATCGAGGCCAGCAAAGCGATGATCGCGACGACGATCATAATTTCGACGAGGGTAAAGCCCTGGCGGCTCTTGGAGAATATTGTTTTCATAGGTGAGAGGTAATAAAGCAGGCGCGAGACCCAGATCGCATGACAAGGCCCAGTTTCCTTTTGTAATGGAAACCATTACAAGGAGGTTACGTGTAAACGAAAACCCGGGGCCCGTTTACCCTGCGATCGCGTGGCGTTCCTGGACCCAACTGCTAGCCCTGGCGTGGAGCTGGCCCGCGTTCTCGAGCCCGAGTTTTTCTTTTATCCGCGCCCGATACGTTTCCACAGTCGCGACACTTACCCGCAGCCGGACCCCGACCTCTCGCGTGGTCCGGCCTTCACCGATCAGCTCAAAGACGGCCAATTCCCGATCGGTCAGCCGCTCAACCCGCGAGGCAGAGTTGTTCCTCGGATTCACCAGGATCTGGCTGACGACCCGTTTCATGAAGCGTGGATCGAGATAAATCTCGCCGGACAGAACCTGGCGGATCGCTGTCATCACTTTCGCGGACGCTTCCTCCTTGGTGATGTAACCGTTGGCGCCTGCGCGCAAGGCGCGCTCCGCGTAGAGCGACTCGGCGTGCATCGAAAGCATCAAGACCGGCACCTTTATCTCCTGCGCCCGAAGGTCCTTCAACAGTTCCAAACCATTCGAATTCTTGAGTGTGATATCGATGATGGCCAGCGCAGGCTGAAGGCGATTGATGACGGCCAAGCCATCGGTGGCATTGTCCGCCTCGGCGCAAACCGCCATGTCAGTTTGCTTGTTGATCAGGTGAGCCAGCTGCTCGCGGAACATGGGATGGTCCTCGACCAGCACGACTTGGGATCGCGTGTCACGCGGCATGTTTGCTCCATTCTCCCTGCGGCAGCGGGACGTCGCAGGATACGACCGTGCCTCCGTTCTCAGGCTCTTCGATGCGCAATTCGCCTCCGACAAGACGAGCGCGGTAATACATCAGGCCCAATCCCATTCCATCGCCGCCGGTTGCGGTTTTGGAGATGCCGGTTCCGTTGTCCGTGATTCGCAGCGTGGTGGCTTCTCCGTCCTCAAGAAACGAAACGAGGATTTCAGTGGCCTTTCCGTGTTTGGTCGCGTTGTTGATCGCCTCCTGCGCGATGCGATAAAGGTGCATCGCCGCCACGTTATCCCGGACGAGAGGCGTACCCGCGGACTCGTAGGCGCAACGGATGCCGAGCAACCGTGCGGACGACGCAGTCAGTTCTTCGAGCGCCGAGGCGAGACCGTCCTCATCCATTTGCACCGGCACCAGCCCACGGGCCAGATTCCGAGTCTGGGCCACGGCGTCCCGCAGAAATCCGGCGAGTTCATCCGCCACTCTCGCCTCCGGGAAGAGGGCATGGCCTTCAAGATCGCTTTTCAACGACGCTGCACTGCAACTCAGCGCGGCCAGATATTGACAAATTCCATCGTGCAGATCCTGGCCGATCCGCTCCTGTTCCCGCTCGCTGATCCCGATGATCTCGCGTTCCAGTCGTTGAGAATATTCGAGCAACGCGATACGCGACGCGCTGGCGTCCCGCTGTTGTTTCACCGCGGAGGTGCCGATCGCCGTAATAATGAAGAAACCGCAGCGCACAAACACTTCCCAGCCTTCCAGCCAACTTTCCAGATAAGGATGGCCGGCCTGCACATCCGCCCACCACCAGGTGATGCCGGCGATCAACGCCATCAACAATCCCGATTGCCGGTTGCAGCACCAGGCCACGAGAAAAATTGGGACGCAATACAGGATCGACAGGCTGACTTCGTACCCGGTGCTGAAATCGTAAAAGGCAATCGGAAAAAGCAGGGCGGTGGCTTCAAGAAAAATCCAAACCTGCGCCTGGCGTTGAAAGGCAGTGACAAATCTCATCGGAAGGTCGACAAAGTCAGCCACCATTCCTAGCAATTCTCCGGCCAGCGCCGGGGCGAAGCGACGCTCGTTCAAAGCTCGCGCATTTGGCATCGCGGGCGCTACCTTCTCCGGCGTGCAGCGCCTTCTCCTATGAGTCTTTTCGGACCGATCTCGCGGCCGCTCTTGAACGAGAAGACCGAGCCCATCGTTCGGCGTGCGCTTCAGCGCGCCAAAATCGTGGGCAATTTCGCTTCCGTCCAGGTGCTGGTGCAACTGGTCGGCTTTGCCAGCGGCATTCTGCTGGTGCGGCGCCTCGAACAAAACGAATACGCCTACTTCACCATCGCCAACACGATGCAGGGCACGATGAACGTTCTGGCGGATATGGGCATCAGCATTGGGCTCATCTCGATCGGCGGCCGGGTCTGGCAGGACCAACATCGCTTCGGTCAACTCATCACCACGGCGAATAATTTTCGGCGGCGGCTGGGGACGGCCGCCATCATCATCGTCGCCCCAATCCTGTATTGGATGCTCACGCGAAATGGCGCGTCGAGCCCGTATGCCGCGATCCTCATCGCAGCCATTCTGCTGGGCCTGTTCGCGCAATTTTCCCTGGGAGTGCTCGGCGTGGTGCCGCGGCTGCGCTCAGACGTCTCGCAAATCCAGAGGATTGATCTCATCGGCGCGTTCGCCCGGCTTGCGGTGCTGGTTGCTTGCGCGCTCCTGTTCCTCAATGCGGGCGTCGCCGTTCTGATTGGCTCAATGGCGTTTCTGCTCCAGTACTGGCTGCTCCGCCGGTATGCGGCCGGCGTGATCGATCTCAACGCTCCGGAAAATGCGGATGACCGCATGGCGATGATCGGCTTCATCAAAAATCAGGCGGCGAACGCGGTTTTCTTTTGTCTCCAGGGCCAGATCACAATTTTTTTGATCAGCTTTTTCGGAAGCAAGGCCACGTCGGTGGCCGAGGTCGGCGCCCTCGGTCGCCTGGCGATGATCTTCGCCGTGATGGGACAGTTGCTCATGAATATTTTCGTCCCGGCCTTTGCGCGATGCCAGCGCGCGGCCAGACTCCGATGGCAGTACTTCGCCATCGTCGGTGGCGTGGCGGCGTGTTGCGCGGCGGTGATTGCCGCGGCCGCTATTTTTCCGAATCAATTTCTCTTCGTTCTCGGCGACAAGTATTCGCATCTCCAGCGCGAACTTCTCCTCATGGTGGCGGGCACGGTGATGAATGTGCTCACCGGCACGCTCTGGGTCTTGAACGCCTCGAAAGCCTGGATCAAGGGATCGTGGCTTTACATTCCACTTACGCTTGTCACACAAGTAGTGCTTATTCCCTACACCGATTTCTCCAGCGTCAGCCAAGTGTTGATCTTCAACCTCATCTCCACCGTACCGAATCTCTTGCTCAACATGGTCCTGAGCTATCGAGGATTTCGCAGCTTTCACCCGGCAGAGTGATCGTCACCATGTCTGTTCCAACGGCAACTCAGATGAGCAATGCGAACCCGACCGCGGTGCCGGAGGCGTGGAACGCAACCGCGCAGGAATATCCGCAGCGGAACGTCGCTGAGCTTTTCGAGGACGAAGCGCGGCGGCGGCCGGAGGCAGTGGCGCTGATCTTCGCCGAGGAGCAGGTTGCTTATGCTGAACTGAATCGGCGCGCGAATCGCCTCGCGCACTATCTGCGCAAGCGCGGAGTAGGTCCGGATACACCAGTGGGTCTCTGCCTCGAGCGCTCGGTAGAAATGATCGTCGCGCTGTTAGGGATCTTGAAGGCCGGCGGCGCATACGTCGCGCTCGATCCAACTTACCGGGCGGAACGTCTCGCGTTGATGCTGAAGAACGCAGAGGTCCCGCTGTTGCTCACGCAGGAGCGGTTGCGCGACCGATTGCCCGATTATCAAGGCACTCTGGTTTATCTCGAACGCGAACAATCCGAACTGGATTTGGAATCCGAAGAAAATCCTGGCAGCGGCGCCGGACTAGATCACCTCGCCTACATCAGTTACACCTCCGGCTCAACCGGAGTTCCGAAAGGAGTCGCCATCCCGCATCGAGGCGTTGTTCGCCTGGTGAAAGCCGGCGGATTTGCGGCCATGAGCGTTCAAGAAACGTTCCTCCAAATGGCGCCCGTCGGTTTCGATGCCTCGACCTTTGAAATTTGGGGAGCGTTGCTCAACGGCGCACGCCTGGCCGTCATGCCGCCGCAAACGCCTTCGCTGGAAGAGTTAGGTCTCGCGCTTCGGCAAAATTCGGTCACCACGCTCTGGCTCACTGCGGGATTATTTCACCTGATGGTGGATGAGCGCCTCGACGATCTGCGCGGCTTGCGCCAACTGCTCGCCGGCGGCGATGTGCTCTCTCCCGCGCACGTGCGCCGCGCCGTCGAAGCCTTGCCCGACTGCAAAATCATCAACGGATACGGCCCAACGGAAAACACGACGTTTACCTGCTGCCACCTGATTGATGAGAGCGATGCTGACGGATGCACTTCAGTGCCGCTGGGCCGGCCAATCGGAAACACCACGGTCTTCATTGTGGATGAAAAGATGACGCCGGTTCCGGTGGGTGTGACGGGCGAGCTTTACATCGGGGGAGATGGTTTGGCCCGCGGATATTGGCGTGAGCCGGAACTGACCGCCGTTTCCTTTATCATCAATCCTTTTCCCCACACACCGGGAGCGAGATTGTATAAGAGCGGCGATCTCGCTCGCTGGCGCGCCGACGGCGTGGTCGAATTTGTCGGTCGCGCGGATGAGCAGGTGAAAGTCAGCGGCTACCGGATCGAGCTGGGAGAAATCGAGACGGCGCTCAGGCAGCACGAAGCCGTGCGCGACGTCGCGGTCACCGCGCGCGAAGGCCGCGGCGGCAAGGAATTTGTCGCATACGTAATTCCCGCTGCGACTGGAACGCCGTCCGCGATCGACCTGCGCGCGTTTCTGCGCCGTACGTTGCCGGACGCTGCGATCCCGATCGAGTACGTCGCCCTGAGTGCGTTCCCCCTGACCAGTAACGGCAAAGTGGATCGGCGCGCTTTGTCCGATCCCGGCAAGCGGCCCGGGCCGATCACCGCCCCGCCGCAAACCAATCTCGAGCATGCCATCTCCGCCGTTTGGCGCGAAGTGATCGGCCATCCGGAAGAAATCGGCGTGAACGAAAACTTCTTTGATCTCGGGGGCAACTCGCTCCGTGTCATCGAAGTTCACGCGCGGTTGGAGCGCGCGGTGCATCGTTCATTTCCGCTGACCGCGCTCTTCCAATATCCAACCATTGAAACGTTGTCGGCCTTTCTCGACTCGAAGGGCAACGTTGGCACAGACTTTGCGGGAATAAACGAACGCGCACTCCGCCAGCGCGTCGCTCGCGCCCAGCGGCAGGAAGTGCGCACCCGGAAATGAATCATCCCGAACCATTGCTCGACGGCATCGCCATTATTGGTTTGGAAGGCCGTTTCCCCGAAGCCCGCAATGCCGCGGAGTTCTGGCGAAACTTGGTCGAAGGCAAGGATTGCATCACGCGCTTCACCGACGAGCAGCTCGCGGCTTCCGGCTATGAGCCGAAAAGTCTAAGAGCGTTGCCTGGGTACGTCGCCGCGCGTGGGCTGGTGGAAAAGCCGGAGTGGTTCGATCGCGCCTTCTTCGGCGTGCCGACGAAAGAGGCGGAAGTCATGGATCCGCAGCAGCGCATCTTTCTCGAAATCGCGTGGGCCGCCCTCGAAGATGCCGGTTGCGATCCCTCCACTTATCCCGGGCTCATCGGACTCTTCGCCGGCACGAGCAACAGCACGTATTATCCGTATTTCGTTAGGCCGCGCCGCGACCTGATGGAAACCGTCGGCGTCGTCAGCGCCGTCATTGCGAATGAAAAAGATTTCCTGACCAACCGCGCCGCTTACAAACTCGGCCTGCGCGGACCGGCGTTGAATATTCAAACGGCCTGCTCCACTTCGCTGGTCACCGTTTGCGTAGCCTGCCAGAGCTTGCTCGATCACGGATGCGATATCGCGCTGGCCGGCGGTGTCTCGCTGACTTTCCCGCAGGACCGCGGTTATTTTTACCAGGAAGGCAGCATGACCTCGCCGGATGGCTGGTGCCGTCCATTCGATGCGAAGGCGAGCGGAACAGTCTTTTCCAGCGGCGCGGGCGTCGTCGTGCTCAAGCGGCTCGCGGATGCGATCGCTGAGGGCGACCAAATCTATGCGGTAATCAAGGGTCAGGCGCTCAACAACGACGGCTCCGCCAAAGTCAGCTTCGCCGCGCCAAGCGTGAGCGGACATACCGAAGTCATCGCGCTCGCTCAAGCCAGCGCGGGAATCACGGCCGACACCATTTCCTACATCGAAGCGCATGGAACCGCCACGCCACTCGGCGATCCGATCGAAATCGCGGGACTGACCCAGGCGTTCCGCGCCACGACCGGGACACGACAGTTTTGCGCCGTCGGTTCAGTAAAGGGAAACATTGGACATCTCGATGCCGCTTCCGGTGTCGCGAGTCTGATCAAGACCGCGCTCGCCCTTCGCCATCGCCAAATCCCACCGAGTCTGCATTGCGACACGCCAAATCCAGCGCTGAATCTCGAGGAGGGTCCCTTCTTTCTGAACACGGAGTTGCGCGCTTGGCCGCGCGGCGACACGCCACGCCGGGCCGGCGTGAGTTCATTCGGGGTCGGCGGAACGAATGCACACGTTATTCTCGAAGAGGCGCCCGAGCTTCCGCCCGGGGGCGCAAATCGGGCGGCTGAAGTCATTGTCCTTTCAGCCAAGACTGCTTCGGCCCTGGAAAAGAAAGCCGCTGATCTTGCGGAACATCTCGAGACTCACTCCGACCACTCGTTAGGCGATCTCGCGTTCACTCTGCAATCCGGCCGGCAGCTTTTCCAGCATCGGCGCGCGGTCGTCGCTGCAACGAACGCTCAGGCAGTCACCGCGCTTCGTGCCCCCGCGAAGCTCCACCGCGTCGAAGATCGCCGCGATACCCAGGTGGCCTTTCTTTTCCCCGGACAAGGCGCGCAATACGCGCGGATGGGAGCGCAGCTCAACGAAACCGAGCCGGTCTTCCGTGATGCCCTCGCCGAGTGCGCGGAACTCTTGCGCCCGGAATTGCAGCTCGATCTGCGTGATCTCCTTTTTTCCACGGACGAAAATGCCAGGGCGCGACTGCGCGAAACCCGCTTCACGCAGCCGGCGATCTTCGCCGTCAGCTATTCACTGGCGCGGCTCTGGATGTCATGGGGACTGAAACCCTCGGCGCTCATTGGACACAGCGTGGGCGAATTTGTGGCAGCGACGCTCGCCGGAATTTTTTCCCTGGCGGATGCATTGCGACTGGTCGCCACTCGCGCACGCCTCGTCCAGGAATTGCCAGGAGGCGCGATGCTCGCCGCCCGCTTGAGCGCGGAACAGGCCGCCGAGTTTTTGAATGGCGAAGTCTCCCTCGCCGCGGCCAATTCCCCTCGCCTCTCAGTCCTCTCAGGCCCATTCGACGCCATCTCGAAGGTCGAAGCTGTTTTCAGCGAACGCGGTATCGCCGCGCGCCGGCTCGACACCTCGCATGCTTTTCATTCGACGATGGTCGAACCGGTGGTCGAACGGTTTGCGGAGATGGTTCGTTCCGTCAAGCTCAGCGCGCCGGTCTTGCCGATCGTCTCTTGCGTGACCGGGGATTTCCTCGCGAACGAGCAAGCGACCGATCCGCAATATTGGGCCAACCATCTCCGAGCGACGGTTCGATTCGCCGACGCGGTTGGCCGAGTTCTCGAGAAAGATGGTTACGCGTTGCTCGAAGTCGGTCCCGGGCAAACGCTCGCGCAGCTCACCCGGCAACATTCAGCCAAGACACCGCGGCACGAGATCGTCCACTCGCTCGCGGAAGAGATTGATGAGAATGAGGCGCTCGCCACCGCATTGGGAAGACTCTGGCTCGCTGGCGTAGCGATCGACTGGCGGACGATGTCGTTAGGCCAGGGTCGCCGGCGGGTGTCGCTGCCCGGTTATCCCTTCGAACGGCAACGCTATTTCGCGGACCTGCCGGCGGGACAACCAATGCCGCTGACGACCGCGGCAGTCGATGGCGAACCGCCTGTGCAAGAACTGGCCGCATCCGCGGCGAGGACTCGGACGGAAGCGCCTAACGACTCTCAATCCGAGACTGTCGAAGCGCCGGCCGCTGATAACGACTCCCTGCTCGCCGAATTGCGCCAACTCATGGGCGACCTGTCCGGTGCGGACCTCGCTGCCGCTCCGGCCAACGCGAACATCCTCGAACTCGGATTCGATTCGCTCATCCTCTCGCAAGCGGCGCTCATGCTCTCCCGCAAGTTTGGCGTGCCGATTACTTTTCGTCAGCTCCTCAAGGATCTCGGCACGCTCGAAGCACTCGCCGCCCACCTCGCCACCGGCCGCAAAGTTCCCGCGAAAATAACGGCAGCGCCAGTCGCGGGCGTTCCGGACAAGACGCGTCCGGCTGTTGCTTCGCACGGTCCGTTCCGGCCGCTCCAACGAGAACTCGGCGCGAGCTTGACCGAGAGCCAGCAGCGCTGGCTCGATGACTTCATCGCGCGTTATGCCAAGCGCACCGCCGCCTCCAAACGTTACACGCAGCAGCACCGCCGCCACCTGGCCGATCCGCGAGCGGTCGCCGGGTTCAAACAGGCGTGGAAGGAAATCGTTTACCCGATCGTGGTTGAGCGTTCCGCGGGCGCGAAGCTCTGGGATATCGATGGCAACGAGTGGACCGACATCACGCTCAGCTTCGGCGCGGCGATGCTCGGACATCAACCGCCGTTCGTGATCGAGGCGATCACCGCGCAGCTCGCGCGCGGGATGGAGATCGGCCCGACCTCCCCGCTCACTGGAGAAGTTGCCGCGTTACTCTGCGAGCTGACCGGAATGGAACGAGCGACCTTCTGCAACACCGGCTCCGAAGCGATGTCCGGCGCATTGCGGATTGCACGCACCGTGACGGGCCGATCGCGCATCGTTTATTTCCGGGAAAGTTACCATGGCATCGCGGACGAAGTGTTGGGTCGCGCGATCGCGAGCGGTGTCGTGCCGATCGCGCCCGGCATTCCGCCGGAGGCGGTAGCGAACGCGCTGATTCTCGAATACGGAGATCCGCGCTCGCTCGAAATCATTGCGGCACACGCGAATGAAATCGCCGCGGTGCTGGTCGAGCCCGTGCAAAGCCGGCGGCCGGGGTTCCAGCCGCGCGAGTTTCTCCAGGAACTGCGCAAGCTGACGTCGCGGCAAGGGATCGCGTTGATTTTCGATGAAGTCATCACCGGCTTCCGCTGCGCGCTTGGCGGCGCGCAAGAGCACTTCGGGGTGAAGGCGGATATCGCGACGTATGGCAAAGTGATCGGCGGCGGCTTGCCCATCGGCGCCATCGCCGGACGCGCGGGATTCATGGACGCATTCGATGGCGGCCATTGGAGCTTCGGCGACGGTTCGTTTCCTGAAGCCGCAGTCACATTTTTCGCCGGCACCTTCGTGCGCCACCCCCTGGCGCTGGCGGCTGCGCGGGCTGTGCTCACCCATCTCAAACAGAGTGGCAACGCTCTTCAGCAGACGCTGGCCCAGCAGACCACAAAGATGCTCACTCGCGTCAATGAAGAACTCACCGGCACGCCCTTCGTGGCGCAGCATTTCGCCTCCAACTGGCTGCTCCAAGTCGCACCCGAGTTCAAATATTCGGCGCTGCTCTTCGCCCTCTTGCGCCATCGCGGTATTCATCTTTGGGAGGGCCGGCCCTGTTTCCTTTCGACCGCGCATACGCAGGCAGATGTCGATCAGGTTGTCGCCGCGTTTGGCGAGAGCGTCGCCGAATTGGAGGACGCCGGCTTTTTCTCGCGAGCGACCGCGACGACCGTGGCCAGTGTCGCGCCGCCCGCTCTTTCAAACACGATCCCGATGACGGAATCGCAGCAGGAGGTGTGGCTCGTTTGCCAGCAAAGTCCGATGGCCAGCTCTGCCTTCAATGAGACCTGGACGCTGCAACTCGACGGAGCCGCCAATCTCGACGCGCTCCGCGAGTCGATCCAAACCATCGTCGATCGCCACGATGCTTTGCGGAGCACGTTCGGCCTAACGAATGAAACTGTCACGATCGCTCCGACCCTTCAGTTGGACGTTCCTTTCACCGACCTCTCAGCGCTGCCCGATCAGGAGCGCGATACACGTTTCGCCGCGATGCGCGCGGCCGAAGGCTCGCAAGTTTTCGACCTCACCCGCGGCCCGGTGCTGGCGCCACAAATCGTCAAGCTCGCTTCCGAACGCCACGCTCTGATTTTCAACGCGCATCATCTCGCCTGCGATGGCTGGTCCTGCGATATCTTCCTCCACGAACTCGCCACGATTTATTCGGCCATTCGCGAGAATGGCAACAACGCTTTGCCGGTGGCGATGCAGATGCGCGAATACCAGGAATGGGAAACCGAAATGCTACGCTCTCCAGAGTTCGCCGCGGAAGCGGACTTCTGGCGAGAAAAATATCGCACCGTGCCGCCTCCACTCGAACTGCCGGGCGATCGCGCTTACCCGGCGCAACGCAGTTACCGCGGCGCGAGTGAGATCGCGCTTTTGCCCGCCGATCTCCTTCCGGCGCTGACGCGAGTGGGCGCGCAACATGGCGCCACACTTTTCTCTGTCTTGCTCGCTGCCTACGAGACCCTGCTCTTCCGGCTCAGTGGCCAACACGATTTCGCGGTCGGCGTTCCTTCGGCGGGCCAGAACAACGCGCCAAACGGCGGTCATCTTGTCGGTCACTGCGTAAACATGCTGCCGATGCGCGCCCAGCTCGATGGCGCGCAAACCTTCGCGAGTCTGTTGAAGGAAACGCAGGACACCGTCCTCGAAGCATTTGAAAACCGGCGCGTCACTTTCGGCTGGCTCCTGCAAAATCTCGCGCTGCCGCGCACGCCTGGCCGTGTTCCTTTGATTCCCGTCACGTTCAATCTCGATCCGCCCCTGAGCGATATCCGCTTCGCAGGCCTTGCGCATAAGCTGGAAGCAAATCCGCGCAGCGCATTTCAGTTCGATCTAGGCCTCAATTGCGACACGGCGGCGGACGGCCTTCGCCTTATCTGCAATTACAACACCGATCTGTTCGAGGCCGCGACGATCCGGCGTTGGCTCGGACATTTCCGAAACCTGCTCGAAGCGGTCATCGCGGATGCAACCCAACCGCTCGATCAACTCCGCTTATTGAGTGACAATGAGCGGCAAAAACTGCTGGTCGAATGGAGCGGCACGCACACCGTTTACCCGCGCAACGCCTCCATTCACGAACTCTTCGAGGAACAAGCGCGTCGCACGCCCACGGCCGTCGCGGTCGCTTTTGGGAACGCGGAGTTGACCTACGATGAGTTAAATCGCCGGGCCAACCGGCTCGCGAGGAAGCTGCAGAAACTCGGCATCGGTCGCGACGTGCCCGTCGGGGTTTGCATGGAGCGTTCGCTGGAGATGGTGACTGCGATTCTAGGCGTCTTAAAAGCCGGCGGCGCTTACGTGCCGCTTGATCAGACCTACCCGGCGGAGCGGCTGGCGTTGATGATTAGCGATGCAGGAATGCCGGTCATTCTCACCCAAACCCAACTCAAGAATTGCTGTCTCGATGCGGCCGCAAAAGTTCTTTGCCTCGATGCGGATGAGTTTGCAGACGAAGCCGACACCAATCCCGAGAGCGCGGTGCACGCGGACGATCTCGCTTATGTAATGTATACGTCCGGGTCGACCGGCACGCCGAAAGGTGTCGCCGTCACGCATCGCGGCGTGGTCCGGCTGGTGAAGGAAACGGATTACGTTTCCTTCTCCGCCGACCAAACATTTCTCCAGCTCGCACCGATTTCCTTCGATGCCTCCACGTTCGAAATTTGGGGCGCGCTCCTAAACGACGGCAAACTCGTGGTGATGCCGCCGGCGCAGCCGTCGCTGGAAGAAATCGGGAGCGCGATTCGACGGCATGGCGTGACAACGCTGTGGCTCACTGCGGGTCTCTTCAACGCCATGGTCGATGAGCGTCTGCACGATTTGCGTCCGCTGCGCCAACTGCTCGCCGGCGGCGATGTCCTTTCTGTTCCGCATGTGCAAAAAGCGCTGAGCGAGCTGACGGAGACGCGCCTGATCAACGGTTACGGCCCGACCGAAAGCACGACCTTCGCCTGTTGCCACACGATCGTGACCGACGCGGCCTTCGAAGGTTCGATTCCGATTGGCCGGCCGATCACGAATACGACCGCTTACATTCTCGACTCGAACCTCCAACCCGTGCCGATCGGCGTCGCGGGCGAGTTGTTCCTCGGCGGCGATGGATTGGCGCGCGGTTACTGGCGGAGGCCGCAGCTGACCGCGGAAAAATTTATCAGCGACCCATTCAGCAGCGAGCCTGGCGCACGCCTTTATCGGACCGGGGACCGAGCGCGCTGGCGCAACGACGGCACAATTGAATTTCTCGGACGCGCCGACTCGCAGGTGAAAATGCGCGGGTTCCGAATCGAGTTGGGTGAAATTGAAAACGCCCTCAAGCAGCAATCCGATGTGCTCGATGGAGCGGTCGTTGTGCGGGAAGATACGCCGGGCGACAAACGCCTCGTTGCTTACGTCGTGCGCAAAGCTGCGGCCGCGGTCGAGCTCTGGCCCTCGTCCCCGAGCAGCGGCGGCGTTCCATTCTACGACGACGTGCTTTACACCGCGATGACCTACGATAAATCGCGCCACGATCTGTATGAGCGCGCATTCCGAAAAATCGTCCGCGGCAAAGTGGTGGCAGACATCGGCACCGGCCGCGACGCCTTGCTCGCGCGCATGGCGGTCGAGGCGGGGGCGCGAAAGGTTTACGCGATCGAACTGTTGGAGCGTCCAGCCCAGCAAGCAATAGCGCTCATCGAAAGTCTCGGCCTAACGAACAAGATCGTCGTCATTCATGGACGTTCGCAGGAGATCGAGCTGCCGGAAAAAGTGGATATCTGCGTTTCGGAAAACGTGGGCCACATCGGCGGCGCGGAAGGCTGCGACGTGCTGCTCAATGATGCCCGGCGCTTCATGCAGCCGGACGGAGTTTTTGTTCCGCAGCGTTGCGCGACGCGCATGGCCGCGATTCAAATGCCGGACGAGTTCCTGCGGGATCCGGCGTTCGACGAGCTGGGCGCCTATCATGCCGAACAGTCTTGGCGCAGCGCCGGATACAAATACGATCTGCGTCTCTGCGCGACCGGCACATCGCGCGAGATGTTGCGCTCGACGGTCGACGTTTTTGAGGATCTCGATTTCACGCAGGCGCCCGCCAGCAGTTACGAGCGCGAAGTGCGAATGAAAATCACGCGCACTTCCCGCATCGACGGATTTTTGCTCTGGCTGAATCTCGAAGCGGCCCCGGGCGAGATGCTCGAGACGCTCGGACGCAATGACACCTGGCTGCCCGTTTATCTGCCGGCCTTTTATCCCGGCCTCGACGTCAGCGAGGGTGATGAGATCATCGCCACCGTGCGGGGCGCGCTGGCCGAGAATGGACTCAACCGTGATTACCGGATCGCGGGCCGCGTGCAGCGGCAGAACGGCAACGCCGTGGAGTTCAACTTCGATTCGTGGCACTATAAACACGTTTACAAGAGCGCGCCTTTTTACGAGCAGCTCTTCCGCGACGACACCATTCACATTACGCGGCCGAGCGGCGCGCAAACGGCCCATTTGGCCGAGCTGAAAAAGCGATTGCCCGATTACATGGTACCGTCCGCGATCGTGACGCTGCCCACGCTGCCTCGGACGGCGAACGGCAAATTGGATCGGAACGCGCTGCCTGCACCCAACCTCTCCGGGCCAAAGCCTGTGGACAGTTTTGTTGCTCCGCAATCGGCCGTCGAAGAAAAACTGGCCGCCATCTGGGCGAAAGTGCTCGGTGTGGAACGCGTCGGCGCGACGGATAATTTCTTCGATCTGGGCGGCCACTCGCTTCTGGGCCTGCGCCTGGTCAATCAATTGCGCGAAGCGCTGGGCGAGCATGTCTCACTCGCGATCGTTTTCGAAGCGCCCACAGCCGACGCAATGGCGGAGTTGTTGGAAAAAAATTATCCGCTCGCGATCGCGCGGTGGACCGGACAAGAAAGGGGCGCTTCGCGCTTGAAGCAGAACGGCTCGGACCGCGATCCGGCCGGAAGCATCGCAACTAATGGACATCGTGCTGTTCGGCCTGAAACAGGACCAGACTCTGCAAAAACAGCAGACGCGCCTCCAGTATCGCGACCGCTGGCACCGATCGTCGCGGTGAACCGCGAATCCCGCCGGGAGCGTCGTCCCTGAAGTGAGCGCCAGACCGGGCATGGGGTTGTCACGCCTCGACAGTGATTTGTTTGTTGCGTTCTGCCCCGAAAACGGCGTAAGCCCTGATGTCCACTTGAACCGCAACGGTCAATCCAGCTCCCCCGCAGTCGCGCCCATCGCATCTGAAATCGATGCCGAAAACGGCGGCGCTGCCGGCGACGCGCCAGGTGACGAAAAAAGCGTTTTCGTTTTTCCGGCGACGCCGGCGCAGCGGCGCTTCTGGCTGCTCGATCAACTCCAGGCCGGGGGCAACCCGGCGCTCAACCTGTCGCTCGCGACGCGCTGGCACGGACCACTCGATCGGCCCATGCTTGAGCGCGCCTTGAATGAAGTCGTGGCCCGCCACGAAGCGCTTCGCACCACCTTCGATTTTGAACGAGGTCAGCTACGTCAGTTGATCGCTCCGACTCTCGCGGTGGATCTGCCTTTCTTGGACGCGGCAGATTTTCCGGAGATGACGAGCGCTGATCTTCCCGCCCACTTGCGGCAGCAGGAAGCCCAGCGGCCCCTTGATCTTCGCGCCGGGCCATTGCTGCGCGCGCGACTCCTGCAACTCGCGCCGTGCGAACACCTCCTGCTCCTGACCGTTCATCACATTATTTCGGATGGCTGGAGCAACGGCATCATCATGCGCGACTTGTGCGCGCTCTATACCGCCTTCGTCCTGAACGAGCCCTCGCCGCTGCCCGAAATCACCATCCAGTTCGCCGACTACGCGGATTGGCAGCGCGCGAGATTGGAGGCCGACGACTTCGCCGGGCAACGTGACTATTGGCGCAAGCAACTCACCGGCGATCTGCCCGGCCTTGATCTTCCCTTCGATCGACCGCGGCTCGCTGCTCCGAACATTTCCGGCGGCATCCGCTCGCGTTTGCTTCCGCCGGAACTTGTCCGCGCCGCAACAACACTTGCGGCGGGCGAAAGCGCCAGCCCGTTCATGATTTTCTTCGCGGTCTTTCAGGTGTTGCTGCACCGTTACACGGGCCAGGCGGATTTTATCGTGACTTCGCCCAGTGCGAATCGCGCGCGCGCCGAATTCGATCCGCTCGTTGGCCTCTTCGTCAATCCGTTGCTCTTGCGCGCAGATTTGCGTGGCGACCCGACGGTCCGGCAACTCCTCGGCCGCGTGCGCCGCGTGGCGCTGGAAGCGTTTTCGAATCAGGACATCCCCTTCGAATCGCTCCTGGACGAATTCCAAGCTGCGCGGCTACAGGTGAACTTTCATTATGACGCTGGGCTGCCAGAACCGGCGACGTTGCCCGACGGGTTGACGCTGGAATCGGTGCCTTCGGTCAGCGCCGGCACCGTTTATGAATTGGGCGCATCTGTCCTCGAGGACGCTCATGGATTCCGTTTGGAGTTTGAATACAACACGACGCTGTTCGACTCGGAAACCATCGACCGCCTCCTGGGCCATTATCAGACGCTCTTGGAAAGCGCAGTGGCTGATCCCGCGACCGCAGTGTCAGCGCTGCCGCTGCTCACTAATGAAGAGAGACAACAGCTCGGGTTGGACGAAAATCCACTCGCTGCCAACGCGCCGGCGGGCCTCGATATTCGCGCACCGTTAGTGGAGCGCGTGATGGCGAAACCGGACGCCGTGGCGGCGCGTCACGGTCGGCGTGAGCTCAGTTGCGCCGAATTGCTCGCGAGAATGGAAAGCGCGCGCAACGCAAATAAAAGCAGCCGTGTTCCTTCGGATCTTGATCAAGCGGCGATGTGGGTCGCCCATTGGCGCGCACGTGTCGAGACACCGCTGCCCGTTGTTATCGCCAGATCTCCCGACGTAGACGCCGCCATTGCCGCAGCTGCTCACGCCATGCGGGAATGGGTCGGTCTGGACGAGCGGGACCGCATCGCTTCCTGCACGGAGGCTGGCGCGGCGGCGACTGAAGAAATCGGCGCTGCTCTCCTGGCGAATGCGCTGCTCGTTTATCCGACTCCCGATGTTCTGGCGGAGCCGTCGGCGGCGCTCGCGGCGTGGCTGGAAGCCGAGAATATTTCCGTGGCCTGCATGGCGGCAGCAACCTGGAACCGCCTTGGCGCGACAATCGCCGCCCGCAAAATCCGCAAGCCCGCGAGATTGCGGCTCGTGATCGCGACCGAAGGCGAACCGGGCGAAGGAAGCTTCGGCCGCGTGGCGAGCGAGCCAGTGAATGGAGGGGTCTGGGTTTGCCGACGGACTGTCCTGGAAAACGCCGGCGGCACGATCGCGCTGGATGGGCGGCCTTTGCCGTTAGCTTCCCGCCGGCTTCGTATTCTCGATCCCCGTTCCGGCCAGCCAATGCCCGTCGCTGTAATCGGCGAACTCTTCGCGGCCGATGCCGGGAAAGACCCAACGCCGCTTGGTCAACTCGCGCGCTGGTTGCCCGGCGGATCGCTCGATCGCCTCGGCACGGGGGATGA